>OLSE01000889.1_pt1 | contig 30123 bp, 21 predicted proteins | sample 1673191 | NCBI WGS metagenome assembly OLSE01 (sample SAMEA3136764, study PRJEB25190) | human gut metagenome | biome: human gut; feature: human-associated habitat; material: faeces | place: Austria | collected 2013
TACTAATCATTACATCTGCGAACAATGTGTTATGCCTACCACCAGTGCAAGATCAGTACGACATGACTGACACCAATGAGACATGTCTGAAACCAGAACTAAAGACTATCATCTAATCCCGAATTCATGTCTGTCACCAGCGCTTGAAGACTGTCATCAATGGCAGCACTTAAACATGCAATCTTGAATTCATGTCTGTCAGCAATGTAACACGTTTGTCACTTTTGCGAATTAGTTCAGCCTGATTTCTTTGAACCAAATGTATGTCTGGCACCAGTGGCTAACGACTGTCACCTTGCGAATTGAATAAATTTGCTATTAAACAGAACATTCAGCTGGAGCTGGTAACCCATGATGCAATGCGTCATGTCTGACACCAATGCAAGAAGTCTGACACCAACGCTATAAACTAGCCACAAAGCTTTTCGCAACAACTTAAAAGGCGCTGACCAATAACGTCAACGCCATGAAATAAGTAAATTAAACAATTTAAAAATCATGTCTGGCACAAATGTGATGGACTGACTCTTTTGCTAATTGCAGTCGATTTTTCTTTGACACCAAATTCATGTCTGGCACTAGTGCGTCATGACTGGCACCTTTGACTGACCTGCAACTGCAAAACATTACTGGCACCAGTGACTGATGTCTGGCACCTATGTAAAACTTGTGCCGTAATTCTGTAGGAAACCTATGAAAGTGCTTTCCGAAAAACCTTCTTTGGATCCTTAATGCATAGATATATTGTCCAAGCAACTAATCCAGAAACGACTACAAAAAATCCAAGCATTGCATCATCAAGCATAACCGCTGTGTCGGATATCTCAACAAACGCCTCACCTTCGATAAGGTTAGCTATTCCATCGACCGTCCACATGAGTGCCGCGCCCCAATACATAAGAGCCAATACGCCTGTTTTTAGTCGCGAACTAGGAGCTGTGCAATACCAAACTAATGTTGCAATCGAAGCTGCACATAAAGTAATAAAAAGTGTCATTTAGGCCTCCTTTGCCGCGAAATGTATAGAACGCTTTACTGCCATGTCTGCGACCACTGTCGCAACAAGCCAAACAACAGTGACCATCACGCACATAGCTACTCCAACAGTCGCCATTTCGTAAAGCATTACAGGAATTTCAGAGGGGTCAGACATAGCCGTTAAAAAAGGAGGAAACGGAACGACCTCACCGTGCCACATATGTTCAACGCAGAGCAGTATTACACCGCCCCAGAGCATGTTCATAAGCCACGAAATTTTCCTGGTCCAGCAAATTCCGTGTTCAGCTGGATCTGAAATCTGCTTTCCCGACTCATCAACTATCCCCCTTCTTTCTTCGGATTTTTTAACTGCCGAACGAACAGCAGTAGCAACAACAGCCTCAGCCCCAGCAACGATAAAGCAAGCCATATTCTCCTCCTTAATTCGTGTTACAAATTTACTATTCGTAACAATATCACAACTTCGTGTTACTAAATTGATTTTTTGTGTGAACGAAGAGTTACGTTTTGCACTTTTGTCAAGTTATTCACTTATGACTGGCACCAATGCCTCAAGTCTGACTCCACTCGGGAAGTCCATAACAAAGAAAAATCTAGGTCGGATTTTCACAGGTAAAAAGTTTATGTCAAAAGTTTATGTCTGGCACCAATGATGCATGTCTGGCACTAATGTAAAATTGCTTCATTATACCTTGCACTGATGTACTGAGTTGATGTTCTAAGCGAAGGGAAAAGCTTTTAGTTCAATCACAATTTTTAAAACCTTAACTAATTTCATAAGAATCTGTTACGCAAATAAAACTACTTACTGGCAGCGTTTTGCAGATTTCAAATCATGTCTGGCACCAGTGATTCAAGACTGTCACCATTTACAGCTGAGTTCTGAATAAGACGAAAGCCTTAGGAGAATATCCCAAAAGAACAAAAAATTATGTCTGACACCAATGATGCACGACTGACACCACCGTCGAACCATTGAGGCTTGTTTTGGCTATAGCGAAAAACGTCTGTCACTAATGAAAATCACAGCGCAGTGAATTGCATCAAATGTGACTTTAAAAACCTTCACGATCGTAGGCATCGTAGCAGTCAGTGCAAACCAAATTGCCACTTTGAACTCGCAAAAAACACTCCGCAGTGGACTCCTCACAGATAGAACAGTTCTGAGAAGGAAACCTGCGTGCCTTTTCGGGAAGAGGATATTTTGGCTTAGAAACTTCAAACAAGTCGTCGTAAGAATGAGAGATAAGGTACTCTAGATGTTCTTCACGGGAGAGCCCATTTCCAATGGAAGACTTCAAACACAGACGAACACTTTGACCTGTTTCTCTGCAAAAAAACGAGAACGCCATCTTGCCGCGAATCCTAAAAACTAAATTGCCTTTACCGACTGTACAACCTAAAAGTGCCTGGACAGCATCAACGCCGCAAGCATCATTTTCTGTAACACAAACTAATTCTTCGTCAGTTGCTAAAAGGTCATCGATGTCTAACCCAAGCTCGGAAACTGCACCCTCAACCGCTTTAAAACCGATTGCTAGTCCTGGACATTGATGACCGTGGAACTTGACAGCCTGATTCCACAATTCTCTTGACAACATTTTGGCACCTCTCAACTCTAAATAATACTTATTGAACAATCGTAACACGACGATGTAATACATTGCTCGTTGTCGGTATCTTTAAATATTATGTCTGGCACCAATGATTCATGACTGTGATTCATGACTGTCACCATTAAAAAAATGGCATATACTCTGGTTCGTTAAAGTTTTTAATGCGTCAGATCGAACAAGAAAGTATAGTTAAAAAATTTTACTTAAAAAGAGCAAATCCGTTATGTGTACTAATTTAAAACTATGCAGAACAAAGAAGCGGCTAAGGCTTGTTTACAGCTACAAGAAATATGCTAAGAGTACAAAACTCTGCCCTCTTTTATGACTGGCACCATTGTTTAATGCCCAACACATTTAATAAAAACCACAAAAAGAAAGAAAAGACTTATGTAAATTTGCTTACTATTTGCATAGCGATAGAGAGAAACGTCTGGCACCAATGATTCATGACTGGCACCAATGAAAATTATCTTAACAACCAAAGAGTACAAAACTCTGCCCTCTTTTATGACTGGCACCATTGTTTAATGCCCAACACATTTAATAAAAACCACAAAAAGAAAGAAAAGACTTATGTAAATTTGCTTACTATTTGCATAGCGATAGAGAGAAACGTCTGGCACCAATGATTCATGACTGGCACCAATGAAAATTATCTTAACAACCAAAGAGTACAAAACTCTGCCCTCTTTTATGACTGGCACCATTGTTTAATGACCGACACATTTTATAAAAAATAAAAAAAAGCAAGAAAAGACCTATGTAAATTTGCTTAATTATTGCATAGCGCCAGCGATACACGTCTGGCACCAATGATTCATGACTGGCACCAATGAAAATTGTCCTAACAACCTAAGAGTACAAAACCCTACACTCTTTCATGCCTGTCACCAGTAAAAATTGTCTTAATGTGTAATCTTTGATTAATCACTTAGCTATCTAGAACATATCCCAATAGTCATAGGGGTTTAAGCCAGCTTGTTTAATCATATCAAGTGCATGCTTTTTACTCATTTTTGATAGCCCATCAAAATCAAAGTGATGTTCTAGAAGATAATCTCGGCGTTCTTCCCAAAGCTTAATCCGATCCTTAAAACAAAGAGCACCTGCTTTTTGCATTTTTTGATGAGCCTCATACGGAATCTTTCTTACCCCATACATCAAAGACGTCAGTAAGTTAACCTTTACGTCTGGATGCACAATTGAGCCTTTTTCTATCGGTTCTTTAAAATATCCCAGTTTCGATCCAAGGGGATATTTCTCGTTGTTGTAAGCATCAATGCCTGAATCACTAGAATCAGAAGGAGGCTGATTGTCATTATTTAAGGAGCGTGCGTTATCCGGCGAAATACCAGAACTAACAGAATCTAGGCAAAAGGAATCGAACTCATTTGAAGTTGATTCGTCGCAGACATACGCGACTTTGCTGTCAGAAGATACGTCTCTCGCACATGATTTTTTTAATAAATCGGGTTCTGTATACCCAAAATCATCTTCTGGCGAGCTGTGCTTCTCAGCTGAGGCATAGTCCGCACTCTCGCATTCTTTTTTGTTAAAGATAAAGTCAGTAGCCTCGCTGAAGTCGTAATTCCCAGTTAAAGAACCATCCTCATCAGTATCAATGGGCCAATCGTCATCGTCCAAATCATCCAACCAGTTATCATTGTCAGAATCATCTAAACAGAAATCATCATCGTCAGAATCATTGAGCCAAATATCGTCCTCGTAATTGTCACTAGACGAGCTAGCAAAATCAGTGGTTGTGTTGGATTCTTCCTCAAAACTGGAATTGTAAGAATGCTCATGCTTATCACTCAGCCTGGTAAACTTGTCATTTTCATCCAGAATGTGATTTACAAGCGAATATTCTGCAGCGCGCTCAAAAGGGTCAATGTTTCCACTCCGATTAAAATCGAAAGTATTTCCGAAAACACCATTCATAAAAATGCTCACGCTCAATACGACAGATATCAATTTCTATATTTTACTATTCAAATATTATTTGAACACAATCTCAATAAAGAAACGTCCTATTAAAGGGACTTGTTGTATCTACGAAGTTTACGTCTGGCACCGGTGGATCATGACTGGCACCAATGTAAATATAGGAGAACACAGGAGTTTATTCGTAAAGAAATTCATGTCTGGCACCAGTGCAAACTTAATCAAACACGGAAATCCATGCGCAAAGAAATTCATGTCTGGCACCAGTGTGAATACAGATCTAAGAAGGAAATTCATACGCAATAAAACTAATGTCTGGCACCATTATCAACCGTTGCAATTCATGTCTGGCACCAGTGCAAACTTAATTCAAACACGGAAGTACATACGTAAAGAAATTCATGACTGGCACCAGTATAAATACAACTCGAGCACAGAAGTTTATTCGTAAAGAAATTCATGTCTGTCACCAATGTCGAAGGCATTCATAACTGGCACCAGTGTAAATAGGCAGTTCTGTTGCAAATATCTTTCTTGATTATTTGCTGGTAGGGGTTTTTGATCAAGGAATGGGCAGAGCAGCTCTTGCCACAATTATTGGTTAGGGAGTCACCTTTCTCATTGCTCTTTTGTATTCTGTGTCAAAGAAGAAATTGTGTATTTGCAGAAATTCAGGTGAATTTCGGAATCTTTGCAAATCAATTTTCAAAGTTCGGCTTGCTCCTTTTGGACTCGCTCTGACTCCTAATATTTCACTGGTAATCATCAATTGATTTTCTGCATTCTATGGCGGAGAAAAAGCGATTGCTACCTGTGCAGGCATCTCTTATATCATCTGCATTATCTATTTGGTTTTGCAAGGCGTAGGTGATGGTAGTCAGCCACTTATGAGCAAATATTATGGTGAACGAAAAGCAAATGAGTTAGCAGAAGTAAAACGTATGGCATACATTTTTCCTGTTAATCTTGCTTTTATCGGATGCGCCATCATGTATTTTGGCAGATGGCATGTAGGAACATTGTTCAGTTCTTCAGATACAGTAAATTCTGAGATTGCTAAAACATCCCAATTTTTCTAGTTTCGGTTTCATTTTTTAGCAATTACAAGAATTTCTACTGCTGGATTTTATGCAACAGAAAAAGCAGCATTGTCATATGTTTTTGACATTTATTGAACCTGTCCTCATGCTTGGATTAATGCTAATTTTGCCACGCTTTTTGGAGGACAGATTACGATCTGGTGGAGCACTGTATTTGCAAGAATTATTTCAGCTATGTTAGCGTTATTGCTTACAGCATTAAATAAAGGTTCTTCTAACTTATAACTGTTTATAATATTTGCGATTTAGGTTCGATGAAGTTACGTTTCTGAGTATCCTATTGATGGCGTTTTAAATGAAAATTCGAGTAAAGGGAATAAAACAATATGCGCACCGAGGAGCAGCATCGTGAGCGAAAAATCGAAATAATGAAAAAATGCTTTGACTGTTTAAGTGAAAATGGCCTAGCGGAAACGAGTGTGCGTAAACTTGCTAAAGCCGCTGGAATTTCAGCTGGGAATATATACACCTATTTTGATAGCGTAGACGATTTGATCATCGAAACAACAAACTACTGCGCACAATTAATTGACGACGATTTCTTAAAGATCCTTCCTAACAATTTTGAAAATCTAAAGGAAGAACTGTTAAATGTAGACTATTCAAAGCTAAAACGAAATAGTAAAAAATATCGATTTGTAATGAACGTATATATATCGCCTAAGTACCACGATTCATGCCTTAAGTTATTTAAACGAACTGACGAGCGTTATGACAATTACACAAAATCGGTCGAGTCGAAGATTGGGCTTCCTCACGAGGTAGTTCAGCCTCTATTTTTCACATGTGCAAACGCGTGCCTATATTACACCCTTTTTGAAGATTCTGAACACTTTATGAAAGAAATTGAATTCATAGCAGAAACCACAGAGATGATGCGCGAAAAGTATAAACAACAGCAAGAGATCAACAATCAGAAAAATTAAAATGACGTGAGAGAACCTCATGTCTGGAACGGCGATGCTTTTATTGCGAATTCATGTCTGACACCAGTGCCAATAGTCTCAAATTATGTCTGGCACCATTGTCGACCGTTGTAATTCATGTCTGGCACCAATGATGGCGGAATGTAATTTACGTCTGACACCATTGCCAATAGCCTCAAAGCATTCATGTCTGATACCAGTGCCAATAGTCTCAAATTATGTCTGACACCAGTGCTTACATTTCATGTCTGGCACCAATGTCGACGGAATGTAATTTACGTCTGACACCATTGCCAATAGCCTCAAAGCATTCATGTCTGTCACCAGTGTCGACGGAATGTAATTTATGTCTGGCACCATTGCTTACATTTCATGTCTGTCACCAGTGTCGACGGAATGTAATTTATGTCTGGCACCTTTGTAGACCGTTGTAATTTACGTCTGGCACCAATGATGGCGGAATGAAATCCACGTCTGTCACAATTGTTAACAGTCTAAATTTATGTCTGTCACCAATGTCGAAGGCATTCATGACTGGCACCATTGTCGACGGAATGTAATTTACGTCTGACACCATTGCGTGATGACTGGCACAGATGCTAAATACAATTTACGTCTGACACCCATTGTTAACAGTCTAAATTCATGTCTGTCACCAATGTCGAAGGCATTCATGACTGGCACCATTTTCAGGTCACCAATGCCGAATACATTCAGGTCTGTCACCAGCGCTAAAAAAATCCCGTGGCCGTATCTCAGTCACGGGATTTTTATGTTAAAGGGGCGACCGCTTAGTTGCAGTCGCGCAAAAGAGAGGGACTAATCTAAAAGTTAGTCGCGGAGGGGCATAATATCAATGTCGTGTTGCACAATCAACAGCTTAGCCTTAATTCATCTCTGGCACCATTGTTAACAGTCTAAATTCATGTCTGTCACCAATGTCGAAAGCATTCATGACTGGCACCATTCTCAGCCGTTGTAATTTACGTCTGGCACCATTGTCGACCGTTGCAATTCATGTCTGACACCAGCGAAACCAGTGCCACCAGTGTGACAAAGGTCGAGTTGAAGCTCCAGCTATAATTAGCAACTACTCGCTTGTTGCAGGCTCTGCAGTTTTTGCTGAAACGGCAGCAGGAGCTGCTTCAGATTCTTGCTTTCCCAAAATTGGCTTTGGCCATTGTTTTCTGCCAGGCAAAAGGAATGTCTTTTTGTCAACAAATTTGTTTCTGCGCACCAAAAACCACACAGAAGCAAGGAAATAGAAAGCAACGCCGCCAAGAATGTTGACCCAATAGCCGAGATAAACACCAAGCAAAGTCATTCCAATTAGAACAGCTGCAATAATAGCTGGCAATGGGAACAAAGGTGCAACATATCCACGTTTAATTTTCCCGAGTGGATACATTTTTCTAAAGCGGAAAAACATTACAACGGTAATAACATAGACCATTAATGCTGAAAAAATAGAGAATGTTACAACTTGGTCGAGCAAACCTGTGAATGCAAATGCCATTGAAATTGGGAGTAAAAACACGATTGCTCGGTAAGGCGATTTATATTTAGGATGTTTTTTTGCAAAAACTGAAGGGATGAGACCGTCTTTAGACATCGCGCTCCATGCGGTGCTCGCATCATTAATGCAACCATTAGCAGATGCCATGCAGGCCATGATTGTCCCGACAAACAGAGCAACAATTACATAGAGTTTTCCAGTAGCAAGGGCAGCATCATAGAGAGGAAATGCCGAAACTCCAAGTTCATCGACTGGGACAAGGCCAGAACACAAAAACCACGTGAGCGAAGCTCCAATCAAAAGCACAGCCAGGCCAATCATCGTTCCTAAAGGAAGCGAACGACTAGCCGAACGGCATTCGTTAGCAGCAAGAGCGCCTCCCTCAATTCCAAGGAAGAACCAAACGGCGAACTGCATTGCTGCAATGATTCCAATATAGCCATATGGAAGACCGTCAGTCAGATGTTTCAAATCGAGAAGTGTTGCTTGAGGATCCCAAAAATTTGTCGAAATGAGCAATATCATAATCGTACAAAAAGCAACTGCTGTGATTATAAAATTCAGCGTAAGCGTTGCATAGGCGCCACGATAGTTGAGATAGGTTAGGGCAAGCAAGGCAAGGATAATAAATGGCAAAGAATGCAAAGCAGGGTTAACCGACTCAATTATCTGACCTACAACCAAAACATCAGCAGCCTCAAGCATCGAATATTCAAGAACGAGCATGAGTCCCACTATAAAAGCAGCTAGCGGACCTAAAAGATATTTCGCCATTGTATATTGGCCGCCAGCCTCTGGCATCACTGAACCCATTTCAGTGTTCGTCATAACAATCGTCACATACATCATGGCAACTGTCCAAAGTGCGATTACCGAACCCAGTGAACCGCCTTTAGCAACGGTAAAATTCCAACCCATGAATTCGCCAACGAGAACGATTCCAACACCAAGCGCCCATATGTGAATAGGGCCAAGAATCTTAGTTGTTGCAGGTTTTTTCTTCTCGTCGCTGCCATTATCTGTGCCTTGACTATTTACTGCGTTTTGAGAATCAGCGTTAGCAGCGTCCAATTTAGCACCAAGATTATCTGTGGCAACTCGCGCGTTGATGCCTACCGCTACTCCAGCGGCCCCATCTTTCTTCTTCAACTCTTCCATTTCCGTCTATTTTTTCTTTCTGTCCCCGAATTCAGTTTTAATCATGTCACCAAGAATTAAGAAAAGGAAGAGTCCACACAGAACCCAGGCAACAATATTAATTATTGACCACACGCTCATCACTATCCCCTTCATCAGCTGCATCAGCATACTCAATCTCAACAATTTCTTTCAAATCTTTTGTGCTCATTTTCACTAGAAACGCAACAAACGCAGCAATTGCAAGAATCACAGGAATGAGTGTTTTAGGATCAAGCACATAGGCAAGCACTTCGGTGTCGCTTGTCAAAAGATTTTGGCAAAACATTGTTATGAGAAGTACAACGAAGCACAAAATCAACACAAAAAATATGTCAACAACGAGAAGCACACGCTCACGCATAGATGATTCCTTTGTGCCTGCAGAGTTTTTAGTGCTGTTCGATTTTTCTGACATCACTAAAACCCAACTATTCAGCTTCTTTGATGAGTTTAAGATTTGCAATGTCTTCGCGATAAATTGGGTCTTCGTTGTTGTGAAGATGACGATAAACAGCAAAAAGGCCAAGCGTTAGGCCAATGCCAGTAGTAAGCGAAATTGCGAAAATAATTGTCTCAGCACCAGGCGCGCTTGTTAGGCTTTCTGCCTGAAACATAACCATGGTTACAATTGCCCACATGAAAGCTGCAAAAAGGGCAAGCAATGTACAATCTCTGTGATAGGTTTTTGAAATCTCTTTTTTTGTTACTTTATTCTCCATTTAAGTTCATCCCCTTCAATCCCCAAAATTTAATAAATGTTACTTTGGTAACTTTAACCGTAACTGTTATACACCAAATTCAAAACAATTATTCGAAAAAATATTTTTTAACACTATCGATACACTGGGCAAAATTTGAATTTTTGAGCACTTATTTAATTATTCAGTCAACATAAAATTTGTAGCAAAAAATAGCATTTGAATGTTATCAAGTTTAGATTGATTAACAATATACCTAAAAACATGTTTAATAAAAGAATGTTCGTTCAGTTATAAATAATGACAAAACGAACGTTCACTAATATATTCAATCATCAAATAATTTAAAAAAGTATAGAACGATGTTTTGTACACAAAAATGTTGCTAGCATTTTGACGCTTAAAAAAATAAACAGACTAATCAAAAACCAATTAAAAGCAGAATGCTCTTTTATTGTCTTGATGACTAAAAAACAGAATAGTTTTTTTATCTATAGAAGATTTGCCACCCACTTTTAAAGTAATTAGTAATAGACATTCGCTTATTTGCAACTTTTTAGATTAGCGTTTAAGGACCTAAATAAACAATGAGGAATCTATTTCAAACAAAGTAAGGGATTAAGAGTCCAAAAGAGCACCTCACCGCGTACGGGAGATGCTTTGGCAAATGGCTCTCGGCCGTCAGAATAGGAAAAAAGCACTACTCCACAAGCGGAATGCTGCAGTCACCAGCACTTCTAAAGAGATTCAACACATGCGGGAGACGCTTTGGCAAATGGCTCTCGGCCGTCAGAATAGGAAAAAATCACTGCTCCACAAGCGGAACGCTGCAGTCACTAACGTTCCAAAAGCTATTCAACACATGTGGGAGACGTTTTGGCAAATGGCTCTCGGCAGACAAAAAAGATATAAACGCAGCAGCATATGCGAATCGCTGCAGTCACTAACGTTCCAAAAGCTATTCAACACATGTGGGAGACGTTTTGGCAAATGGCTCTCGGCAGACAAAAAAGATATAAACGCAGCAGCATATGCGAATCGCTGCAGTCACTAACATTCCAAAAGCAATTAAGCACATGCGGGAGATGTTTTGGCAAATCGCTATCGACCGTCAGAATAGGAAAAAAGCGTTGCTCCACATGCGGGACGCTGCAGTCACTAACATTCCAAAAGCTATTCAACACATGCGGGAGATGCTTTGGCAAATGGCTCTCGGCCGTCGGAATAGGAAAAAAGCGCTTCTCCACATGCGGAACGCTGCAGTCACTAACATTCCAAAAGCGATTCAGCACATTTGGGGGTGAATGATAACAAAATTATTGATTGTTATTAAAAGCCAGCTCTTTGCTTGTTGTTTAACGTCAGTTGGTTGACTGTTATTTAAAACCAATATTTAGATTGTTATTTACGTCAACTTTTTGACATATTTTTATAGTTAGTTTTTTAATTGTTGTTTAACGTCAGTTGGTTGACTGTTATTTAAAGCCAATATTTAGATTGTTATTTACGTCAACTTTTTGACTGATTTTTATAGTTGGCTTTTTGATTGTTGCTTAGCGTCGGATTTCTTGTTCTTGTGTAATAAAAAAGTGTGACCCAAACAAGAGTCGCTTGACGCCTTGTGACACTGAGTGACAGCTCCAAACAGCATGAGACTCTGAAATTTAAAAAAGAGGGATATGCAGGTATTTTTTAAATTAAAAAAACCGTAGACGAAAAGAGAAATGTTAATTTTTCATCCAAGTTGTTAACAAAAGAAAGTGAGCTGGATAGAATAAAAGGAGTGAGAAATTGGGTCTCACTGAAAGAGTTAAAGGAGTATGTCATGTCTAAGTATGCGGGAACACAAACAGAAAAAAACCTGCAAGCAGCTTTTGCAGGTGAGTCACAAGCAACAAACAAATACAACTATTTTGCAAGCGTTGCGAAAAAGGAAGGTTTTGAGCAGATCGCTGAAATTTTCCGCAAAACCTCAGCTAACGAACAATACCATGCAAAAATGTGGTTTCGCGAGTTAGAAGGAATTGGTTCAACAACCGAAAATCTAACAGCTGCCGCCGATGGCGAGAACTATGAGTGGACCGACATGTATGAAGAATTTGCAAAGACTGCTGAAGAAGAAGGTTTTTCAGAATTAGCAGAAAAATTCCGTCAAGTTGGACAAATTGAAAAACATCACGAGGTACGCTATCGCAAACTCCTTCACAACGTTGAAGCAAAAGAAGTTTTTGAGAAATCAGAAGTTAAAATTTGGGAATGCCGCAACTGCGGTCACATTATCATTGGAACAAAAGCTCCAGATGTGTGCCCTGTTTGCAATCACCCACAATCCTACTTCGAGATTTCTGCTGAAAACTTCTAGTTTTCAGACTCTGGCTCGTGCCCATCGCGCCAAATAAGAAGTCTTTTATTGGCAATGACTCAAGTCTTTGGTCAACGTTGTGGCTGATGAGGCCATAGCACTTGTAGAAAATAGGAAATTTTAAAAAGTAAATTCAACTAGCCACTCTTGTAAATTGTTAAAAAGAAAAACGAGAGTGGCTTTTTTAATTGCAAACCTTTGCTACCTGAATCATTAAATCGCCGAGTGCTTTTATATCGAATCAAGGTGGTTTTTAATTCCAGAGCTTCGTTAATGAAAACCTGTTGAGAAAACAGTTAACGATTTGTTTAACTAAACATTAAAAATAAAAGCGATTTTTTGCATCTTTCTTACACCCTCATCCACGCGTCCGTAACAACCAAAAGCTAATCTCTTTCACAATGAGGGAATAAGCTCAGTGAATGATCTTCTGAATTTAATGAAAACCTGTTGAGAAAATAGTTAGTGATTTGTTTAACCAAACATTAAAAGTAAAAGGGCATTTCTTTGCGTCTTTTTTGCACCCTCATCCACGCGTCCGTAACAACCAAAAGCTAATCTCTTTCACAATGAGGGAATAAGCCCTGTGAATGATCTTCTGAATTTAATGAAAACCTGTTGAGAAAATTAGTTATTAATTTGTTTATCTAAACATTAAAAATAAAAGCCATTTTTTGCATCTTTATTACATCGCATTCACTCCTCCTTAAAAACCAAAAGCTAATCTCTTTCACAATGAGGGAATAACCCTAATGAATAGTCTTTTTCAGTTAAACCAGATGAAAGGATTGGCATGGACAACTTAACTAAAGCACTATTTATCAAAGGTGTTATCGGAGTGATTTTTGCAGTTATTGGCTATATAGGTATTTTGTTGGTGGAGATTTGGCGGATTTTATGGGTGGAGCAATGCCTGGTATATTGCTCGGATTTTGTCTCCTAGACTTGTTAATTGCACCAAGAGAAACTAAAGAGAAATAGGAAAGGCTGACTAACTTACCCCACCAGTCAACGAATCAATTAAAAAAGAATAGCTTTTAATTGCACTAACTAACCAACTCAACAAAAGTCATGATAACCAGGCTAATAGATTTAGCCTCATTGCAAAAATGACAATGCAAAATGAGGGGTCATTAAATCCCTTGTTGTCACATTGTGCTAGAGTGAAGTGCGCTAGTTAAACAATTCAAAATAACAGGAGCAATAATGAATAACCTGCATGCACCTTTTAAATATGACTTTGTTGGCAGCTTTCTGCGTCCAGCTGAATTAAAAGAAGCACGAGCTAATTTCGAAGAGGGAAAAATTGATGCCAATGAATTAAAGAACACAGAAGATAAATGCATCACTGAACTAATTTCAAAAATAAAATCCTGCGGCTATCACATTATTACCGATGGAGAATTCCGTCGTGCCACATGGCATCTTGACTTTATGTGGGGATTTGATGGAGTCGATCACAGAAAGACGAAAACTGGCCTACCATTCCATGGAGAAGCTGCGATGATAGACGATACGTTTCTAACTGGCAAAATTGAGCTTAACGGCGAGCACCCTTTCATCGACCACTTTCGATTTGTAAAGAAATTTGAAGATGAAAACACTGTTGCAAAACAGACAATTCCTTCGCCAGCGCAAACTTTAGCTCAGTTTTGGATGCCATTCTCAAGACCTGCAACACAAGAATTTTACTCAACGGAAAAAGATCTCGAAAACGACATTGCTGATGCATACATCAAGGTATTGCATCAATTGTATGACGCGGGTTGTCGCAATGTACAGTTTGACGATTGCACATGGGGTATGATGGCTGACCAAAAAGGTCATGAACTCTATGGAACTACACAAGTTGGTCTAATTGACGTACAAAAAGCACATAAAAACATAAACAACAAAGTAATAGCTGGAGTGCCCGATGACATGGTTGTAAATACACACGTTTGTCGTGGAAACTTCCATTCTACATATGCAAACAGTGGAGCATATGATCCCGTCGCCGATATTCTTTTTGGTGAAGAAAACGTTAATGCCTACTACCTTGAATTCGACGACGAGCGCTCCGGCGGGTTTGCGCCACTTGCTAAGGTTAGCGACAACAAACAAGTTGTGCTTGGTCTTATTACAACGAAAAGTCCTGAACTTGAAGACAAAGAAACTGTCATCTCAAGAATTCATGAAGCAGAAAAATATATTCCGCTAGACCGACTTTGCCTGAGTCCTCAATGTGGCTTTGCATCATGCGAAATTGGAAACAAGCTGACCGAAGATGAACAGTGGGCAAAACTTGCACTTGTTAAAGAGATAGCAGAAGAGGTTTGGGGTTAATCCCAAACCTCTTTTTTAAAGCACACTTTGCAAGAGTTTTAATAGCACTCACAAATTTTAAAAACTAAATCTTTAAATGTTTCCTCAAAGCAAAAGCTACCACAGCAAGAAGAGAAACAAAACCAATAATGGTTGCTGCAGCAACAAGTTGCACAGTGCCATCTCCTGTTTGAGGAATTATTGGTGTTGCTTTTGTAGTTGTTGATTCTTTAGTGCTAGCCATCGAAGATGTTGTATTTCCTTGAGTAGCGTCAGACTCGACAGATGGTTTTTGTACTAAATCATTGTCAGCGATCGTCAGAGATTCCTCTCCCAGCCCATCGGCACCACCATTTACGCCCTTACCTCCCTTGATAGTGCGACTGTTGGCAGGTGTGGTCACAGTAATATCTTTTGTTCCTGCATTTGCTCCATTGATTTTAGTGTTAAAAATTGAGTTAGCGTCTCCTCCAGCAAGAATGAGTTTTGCGGTTGACAGTTTACCCTTGCCTTTAACTGCTTTTGCAGGTGTCCCGCTACCGCCCACTTCATATGTTCCGCCAATTGCTTGCAAAGTTCCTTTCCCATCAATAGTTCCATTTATGAGATTGATTGCACTTTCCGCATTACCAGGGGCTGTTCCTCCATTGCCCCCAGTGATGGAGAGTTTTGAACCTTCGAGAATGTGAGCAATTCCTTTAACCTCAAGACCAATTTGGCTTTGATCTGCCTTAATGCTGTTATTTCCCTCAAAGGTGACTTTCCCATTTACTGAAACAACATGTGCAGGCGCTGGTCGAGTGGGCTTCCTCCCATCTGTTAAAAATTGCGCATGTGAAACGATTTCAGAATCTTTGAGAGTAGAGCCATTGTTTAGCGTAATTGTACTCATGTTTGATGCGCTATTATTTATGGTCAGAGTGCCACCATTAACTTCTACTGGACCATAAACCGCAGAATCAGTGAGCGTTAGCTTACCCCCTTTTTCAACGATAATTTTGACAGAACTGTTCACCTTTATATTTTCAAGAGTCACATCGGTGCCTGCTGGAACTGTGAGAGTGTCTGACGCAAACTCTTCAGTTGCATTTCCGATTTGTCCATAGAGTCCACTTTGATGTGAGCCAAAAATGTGGCGAAGTGTTTTTGGGATTACCGCATTGTCGCTGCGATCAATCTCATATGGCTCCATATCCCACTCACTAATGTTCCCGTTAAGTGTCGAAAGCTGCGATTTCAACGTTTCATTGGCGCTGTAGATTCGAAGTTGAACTGTGTTTGTTTTTAAAGTTTGACCTTTAAAATTAACAATTGCTCCAACATCATAGGTTCCAGCTTCACCTGCTGTTCCACTCAGAGATAATTCAGAACCAGCAGCACTATTAAAAATATAAGCTGAAAGACCAGAGCCGTCTGGTGAAATAAATGGTTTTAGATCAACGTCTTTTCCAGAATCTGACGTTGAAAAATCATAAAAGCCCTGCTGTATTCCATCTTCTGAAGTGACTACAACCTTTAATTTGCTGTTTGCTGAGTCGGCATAATCGCCCTGTCCACTGCGGACAGCATCAAGCGTGCCTTCGAGCGAGAAGGTGTAACGCTGGCTAACATTCAAAATCACATCAACAGAAGAAGTTTGAGTGCCAGTGCCTGCCTCGTCAGATGCTGTTGCAATCACAGTCACTTTAACCAAACCAGCTATTTTAGGCGTGCCTGAAATGGTTAGAGTGTTCTCATTAATTGAAGCGAAAAGTCCGCTCTCAACTTGGTCTAACTGAGCAGTAATTTCTGCTGTATCAGAATTAGTGCCAGAAATCATTAATGGCACATCTTGTTTGTAGGCATAGCCTTTCATTGCATTATCAAAACTTGTTTCGCTAGACGTTAGCTTTAAGTCTTCAAAAGCAGATTCTGCCTTTCCTTCATTTTTAGGCTCTTGAGTTGAACCAGAATAATTAGCTTGTCCGTTGTTCAGAATCGTGCCAGTCGCGAATGCGCAATTCTCAAAAGTTGCTCTTCCACCTTTATCAATTTTAATGCGACTTGTAAAAGTGCAGTTTTTAAAAGTGATGTTTGCACCAGCCGGAACTACCAACTTATCGTTTTGAAGTTTCAACGAGAGGCTATTGACTTCAGTTGATGACCCAACCTCAAAAGTTAGCATCTCATTACCACCTGCATATCCAAGCTGTCGGTTATATGGTTTGCCCTCACTTTCCCAAAAATACTGTTGCCATCCAGTCAATTTTTTTACTTGAGCTGGAATTGTGGTTGCCTTTGTTCCTGAATCAGAAACCCCACATGACGAAGTGGTGATTTTTATTATTGAGGCAGTACCAAGTTTATTAGCAATCCAACCATCGAGTGATGGATAATTATTGTCAACAACAAGTTCGCTAGAGGAATTTGTGTCAGCATATGCAGTGACTGGTCCCAAGCATGGAAAGGCTGTGTAAACTATGTTTCCAAGACCTATTAGCGCCACCACAAGAGCTACTCTTGCGAGTTTTCGTTTGACTCTTTTCGGCGAAATTGACATAAAAATAACTCCTTTCGAATGAATATTCAGTTAGCTTAGTCTAATTACTTTTAGCATATTCTAACCTAATTTGTTCATTTAATTCTTTTACTGTGAAAAAACTTCAACCTAAACTACATGCTCGAAAATTTGCTGTGAGTGTCCACAGATGATATTTAGAGGCATAAGCATCATTTAAAGATGACATTGGGCACACGAGAAAACAGAGAAATTTCTCACAATTATTTAACATGAGACACATTCCTATAGCCAATAGAAACACTATCCAACAAACGAACTTTGAAAATCGTTTCTTCAATATTTAATTATTTGGATAGAAGCACCTTGCCAAGCTAGGCTAAAAAATGTAAGGGACTAGAAAGACTTTAGAATTGAACTTCTGGGCATTTCTGTGGGAAAATAATGATATCGAACTTATGCTCGTCACTAACGTCAAAGGAGCTCATTATGACACAACTCCTTTCCAGAAGAACTTTTTTAATGCTCACAAGTGCTTCGATTGCTTCTTTAGCGTTTGGATGCAAAGTTTCCGAAAAATCTGATTCAGAATGGATGTGGGCGCAAGACGACGAACTGGATGTGCTATCCATGCAAGTTGCTGGCGGAGCAATTGTCGTTATTCCCGGAAACGGATGGAAGCCACAAGATGGATGGATTCAAGTGCAACTATCTGGCGGCTCAGTGCCTGGCAAAGAAATAGAAAAAATCTGGCAAGAAGGAAGCACTCTCGTTGTGAAATTAAAAAAGCCAAGCAGCATCGCAGAAACAATGGACATTCGACTTACAGAGTTTAGAGTGAGTGGCGGAGATGTTTCAAGCATTGATTCTGTAGAAATTATCGATAAAAACGAGAGAACAAAAGCTGAACTCGGAGTAGACACAGAACCTGACAGTCAGCAAAATTCTGATCTGTAAAAGCTCTGAAAAAGAGCAAATAAAAACAGCTCTCTTTTTCACTAAATCTCAGAATAAATGCAAGTAGGTTATATTAAATGTGTCATGACAAACTAATTTAGACACAATAGAAAACGCCAAATGTCAAACAACAAAAGCGATTTCACTCCCCTGCTTTCAACCATTAATTGGGCTTAAAGGTTGGAAACTGCTTCAAATTAGGGAAGGTATTCGACCAGAACTCAACTAAATATCAAGTGTTAGACGTGACAGTTTTAAAGATTTTGAAGAAGCCTATCTAAAATATGATGACATGCTTGAGAAGTTTGGAAACATGATTTCACACGAACGCATGCTTCAAGCTAAAAATGATCTTAAGAATGGCTTTCCAGCCAGCTGATTGACAACCCAAAAATGGGAGATTTGCCAGCCGAAAAGCCATACATTTTAAAAACGCCTCGTTTTGTTCGCTGGGCATTTATCAGTTGGTACAAAACAGGACAACTCATGTAATCACAATAACGGTAAACTTCAGTTTGATTGTTGTCTTTTTTCTACAAGCCCCAAAACAAACGAAAGACAAATGATTCAAGGCATTTTAAAAACTTAATGTTTCAAAAACACGACGCAAATCAAGCCTTCTGTATACTCAAGTTAGCATTGACAAATTGCAACTTAAGTCTTCTATAAATTCCAGTTTGCACATGCACCTTGCAACTCAAGCATATGACGATATTTTCCGTTAGGTTTTTCGCGAAGCTCTGCTGGGCTTCCAACCTCAACAACGCGTCCTTTATCCAATACAACAATCTTGTCAGCATTGTCAACAGTGCGCAAACGATGCGCTATAACAAGAACCGTTTTGTCTTTTAAAAGAACTGACAATGCGCCCTGAACCTGTGTTTCATTCTCGACGTCAAGTGATGCAGTTGCTTCATCTAAAAGAACTATTGGTGCGTTTTTCAAAAGTGCGCGAGCGATTGAGATTCGCTGTCGTTCACCTCCAGAAAGTCTGCTTCCATTTTCGCCAATTAGCGTGTTGTAACCTTCAGGCAAACGTTTGACAAACTCATCGCAGTTAGCAGCTTTTGCAGCTTCAAACACTTCAGAATCAGTTGCATCCTTTTTGCTCAAACGGATGTTTTCCAAAACAGTGTTGTCAAACAGAACAACGTCTTGAAAAACCTCAGAAAATGCTTGAAGAAGAGTTTCTGGATCAACAGAAGAAACATTGATGCCACCGACCGAAACAGAACCAGAAGTGACATCCCAGAAGCGCGAAGCAAGTTTGGCTGCGGTGCTTTTACCAGAACCGGATGCCCCAACTAAAGCTGTGACTTGCCCTTCTTTTGCAGTAAACGAAACATTATTCAAAACGCTTTCATTGTCATTGTAGGAAAAGCTAACGTTTTCAAATACTAAGTCATGACCACTTGGATTAAATTCAGTCGCGCCTTTCTGAGTGGGAGCGTTTTCAATAGCGCGCATACGATCTAGACTGTGTGTTAAGTCAATGAGAAGTGCAATTGCTACTAGTATCACATTAATTGGATCATAAACTCTTGTTACCGCAAGAAGAAAGACGAAAAAAGTGAGAAAGTCTGTTTGTCCTGCAACCAAAAGAAGCGTGCCTGTGACAATAACTGAGGCAATTCCTAAACGCATAAAACCTTGCGCAGAATTAACAGTAATACCGAGCGCCAACTCAGCGCCAATTTTCTCCTTCTCAAATTTATCAATGCAGTTATTCAAATTGTTTTCAAATGCTGAAATTTTGTTTAGCGACCTGATTTCGCGATGGCACTCAATGAACTCCTGAATGCCCTCGTTAATTGCTAAACTTGCAGCGTTCTTTCTCACTGAACGTTTTTTCTGAATTCGAGATGTCATGAGAAGAGCAATTAAAGCAACAGGGATTGGCCAAAGTGCAGCGACGCCAAGACGCCAATCATATGAAAGCATCATTATTGCAAACACAATTGTTGATGCTCCCATGCCAAACATCTGAGGCATAATGTGCGAAAAAACCCGTTCATGATCTGAACAATCCTTCATAATCACACTCGTTAAATCAGCCAAATCGCGATTCCCGAAAAATGAAAGCGGTAGTTTTCGCAAGCGCTCTGCAATGCTGATGCGTTTGCGCGCACTCTCTTGATAGACAACGGTGTAGGTCGAATTATATTGCCACATTTGCGTGACGAAAATCACAATCAAAGCTACAATAATGCCAATTGCATAGGGAAACAGCGTTGGCAAACTTATTTCTGTGTTACTTAAATGAGCAACAAAGTCTTGCGTAATTAAATAAAGTACTACTATTGGCAACATCAGCATGATGTTCGCGAGTGCACAAAAGCCTGCTCCTCTAAAAAAATCCTTTACACCTTGATCTGTTAATGCAAATGTGTTTTGAATCTTTTTCAACATGACTATTCCCTCCCCTCAATCTTCCATGAAGCGCTTTTTTGATAGTCGTTCCACATGCGAGCATAGAGACCACCCATATTTATTAATTCATGATGAGAACCTTTTTCTGCGATTTGACCCCCATCAATCACGAAAGTGGTTGCAACCTTTTCAACTGAAGAAAGTCGATGTGCAATCATGAGAACCGTCTTGTTTTTGCACAAAGTACTCAAAGCCTTTTGGATCAGTGCTTCATTCTCGGGATCAGCAAAAGCAGTTGCTTCATCAAGCACAACAATTGGTGAATCCTTCAAAATTGCACGTGCAAGAGCGATTCGCTGACACTCGCCACCCGACAAATAAATTCCCTTTGTGCCGACGACCGTGTTAATGCCATCTGGCAATTTTGCGACTATATCTTCACATTGTGCTGCGCACAGCGCCTCTATCACTTCCTCATCAGAAGCATCAGGTCTTCCAGCTCGGACGTTGTCAGCTATGCTTTGCTTGAAGAGATGATCATTTTGAAAAACGAAAGCAACGGTGTCCATGAGATCAGCACTAGAAATGTGGCGAACATCCACCCCTCCAACAAGAACATTTCCACTGCTAACGTCCCAAAAACGAGGAATCAGCGATGCAATTGTTGTTTTTCCTCCACCAGAAGGACCAACAAGCGCAGCTGTAGTGCCAGCAGGAACACTAAATGACACATTATTTAGCACAGGTTGATTGGCGCCGGGATATGAAAAAATAACGTTTTTAAATTCGATGCTTGAATCTTTAGGATAAAGTGCCTCTGACTCATCAACTTCAGCAAACTGCTCGACTTCCATAATCGAATTCATTCTGTTGAGAGCATCTTCAGCAATCATAATTGCTTCTGCTGAATACATAACTTTAGACATCATTGTTGTAGTGATTCCAGAAAATAATACATAGAACAAAAAGTTCACGAAAAAAGTCGTGAAATCAGTAGTTACATTAGCCAGAACAATTCCTGCTGGCACTAAAACAGCAAACGTTGAGTTAATTGCAACAAGCTGAATAACTTGCGGTTTTTTGAAAAATTCAGTGTAGCGTGTTGCCATGTCTCGATAATCAATAATCGCTTCGTGAAATGCTCTAAACGAATGAATAGTCTGCTGAAAAACTTTCACAACAGGGATTCCTCGCACATATTCAGTAGCTGCATTGCTCATGCGAAGAAGAGCTGCTTGATAAAGCTCCATAAAATAACGGCCACCCGAATCATTCTCACGACCCATCATCCACCACATTGCTGCAAACGAAACAAAAAGAGGAATTAGACATAGAAGCCCCATTACCCAATCAAACAAAAAAGCAACAACAATAAAAACGAAAGGAGTTGCAAGTGAACCAACAAAATCAGGCAGTTTGTGTGCAATCATATCTTCTGTTTCACCAGCACATCCATCAATCGTACGACGCATTTCACCTGATGAGTGAGAACAAAAATAGCCCATTGGGATTTTTGAAACGTGGTGAACCATTTTCTTTCGCATGTTGGTTGCTATCCGAAACGCGGCAAGGTGCGTGCTCATTAGAGCAAAGAAGTAGACCAAGATGCCAAGTAGCGAAAAGATTACAGCCAATACTGCCCAGTTAGTTGCCGATTGAGCTTGCTCCCAATTGGGACACACAGAAATCAAGTCTCGCACAACAAACCAAATGCAAACAAAAGGCATCATGGTGAGAACTGCATTAAATGCAGACAAAATACATCCAATGTATGCAAACGCTTTGCGCTTTCCTGCATATCCTAAAAGTTCAACAATCGCATTCTTTTTCTTAATCGAACTTTTCTTATCAAATTTTTGAGTCGCTTCTGACGCATCCTGCAAACTCTCACTGGAAGCGTGAGCATCGTTACAAATTTTTTCTCTCATTTTTTTCCTTGAACTAGGTTCCTGATAAGTCATTAACTACACACCAATCTTTGCGAAATGTTTCGAAAAGACCTTCGTGCCAATAAAACCTCCAAGCAATGCGCAGGCTATGGTGACAACACCTGTGACGATTCCCATCGATCCCAAAATGGAATTAACAAGAGTCATGCCATATTCATGCGTGGTTCCTGAAGCAACACACATGTCGGCATAGGCATTGCCCATGATTAGAATGAGCGAGATGTGCCCAAACCAAAAACAAAAGGTAAATGCTGCAAAGGCAAGAATCAGCCTGGTTTTTGTGCGATTTTCAGGAGCGCCTGCGATGAGGTCAGCAACAACACCTCCGACGACGATTCCCGCAGGACCTGACCAGAACATCCCCATCAAAAGACCTGCTGCGCCAACAATTATGCCCATGATTGAAAGCGCACCACGCTTGGGAACACGATAGGCAAGATACATAAATACTGTTCCTGCAAACAGTGCGCCAACTGAATGAGTAAACCAGCTAGTGCTAGCATTCAAGCTTAGAACTACGGAAAATATCATAAAAACTAAAAACAAAAGAACACCAAACACGGCTATAAAAACAAAATCTTTTGGATTAAGGCGGCTTCTGTCTTGTGTGGCCTCATTAATTGTCATTTTTTTCATTACTATCCTTTCTGTGATTAGGTTTGTTAATTTAAAAAACCAAAGTTGCGCTTTAGTTTTGGAAGCGCTTCTTTAGTGAGCGGAAAATAATCAACGATGCGACCTCCCTCAAGCAGTGCAATGTAGTCGCATGTTGAACAAAGAAATTCATAGTCGTGAGAAACTATGCAAACGCCTTTTTCCTGATTTTTCAGGTGCTCAATGCAAGTTTTGATTCGTTGCATGTTCCGATAATCAAGACCGCTAGTTGGCTCATCAAGAATCATTGCATCAGCCTGACTCAACAAACCCGCAGCGATGGACAAACGCTGTCTTTCACCGCCTGATAAAGACAATGGATGTCTTTCGGAAAACCTATCTAAATCCAAGGCTCTCTTGATTTCTTCTATAGCAGAGTCGTTGTTTTCCGGTTTTTGCTTGTGGTTTGCATTGCGGGCATCGGCCAGTTCACCATCGACTGAATTACTAAAAAGTTGATAGCCCGGTTCTTGCATCACCAAAAAGACGCGACCAGCGCGCTTTGATGCGCGAACAGCAACATTGTTTAATTTAACATTTCCTTCTTTTTCTTTGAGAAGCCCAGCCAGACAACGCATGAGAGTGGTTTTTCCTGCACCGTTGCGCCCAATGATTCCCACTACACGTCCGTTAGACAAAAAGAAATCGAGGTTATTCAAAACGCGTGGTTGCTTGCGATATCCAGCTACTAAACCTTTTGCCTGAACGATTGGCGTGTCTTCTTTTGGATAACGCTCGCCTTGCTCTCTATTTGAAAATGTTTCATCAAGCTTGGGCTTGACTGAGCTGTTTTCTAACGTGCTCTCGCCTTGTTTACATTCATTTTGACGATTCTGAGCATGACAACCATAGTTAAAAATGCTTTTGGCTTGTATGCTTTTGTCCAGAGAGTTATTGTCTAGATTGCTTTTTTTTGATTCTCTCTCGCCTGGGTCTATAACATCAAACTTACATTCAGACAATCCTTCTCTACATTCAGAAAAATCGTTTCCTGGTGAAACATCCTGTAAACTTCTAGTTTTGAAAGATTCAATTTCTTCAAGAGTGGCCGCACGCAAACCCCATTCAACGCGATTATTTATTGGAAGTGACAAAAAATCTTCTGCAGAGTAATCAACTTTAACTTCCCCATTTTCCAAAACAACATAGCGATCAGCTATGCCTTCGAGCCACCACAGGCGATGTTCTGAAATTAAAATTGTTTTGCCCATGCTTTTTAGTTGAGAAACAGTTTTTGCAAGATTCCTCATCGAACTAACATCTAATGAAGATGTTGGCTCATCAAGCACAAATATTTCTGGACAGACCGCATAAACCGAGGCAAGGATAACAGATTGCTTCTCTCCGCCTGAAAGGGATTCAGTCCCCTTTTCAAGCAAATTAGAAATGTTGAGTGCAGAAGCCGACTTAGCCACTCTTTCAAGAATTATTTCTCGTTTAAGACCAATATTTTCACAGCCAAATGCGATTTCCGATGTGACATCCAGATTTACAAGTTGGCTTCGAGGATTTTGAAACACAGAACCAACATGAGAAGACAACTCGTCAATTGACCATTGCAAAATTGGTTTTCCTAAAATGCAAGTCGATCCTTCCGTGGTGCCTTCGTACATCAAAGGAATCAGACCATTTACCATTCGTGTAAGTGTCGTCTTACCGCAGCCTGATTGTCCTGTTATAACAATGCATTGACCTTGCGGAACCTTTAAGGAAACATTTTTGATCGATGCACAACCGGCATTCTTATAGCTAAAAGAACACTCACTAAGCTCAATTGCAATGGGTTTGGTGCTCTCATTTTTATGAACAAGACTCATTACAACAACCCTACCTTCATAAAGATTGAAATAACGAGAAGAGACGCCATGAAGAGTAAACAAGCAATGTCGAAAGCTCGAAGTTTTAACTGATAGTAGGAAGTCCTTTTGACATCTGAGCCTAATCCACGAGCAACGACAGCGTTTCCGAGTTCATCGGCAATTGTACCAAGCCGAGCAATCACGGGAACAAGAAAATGCTCTGCAGTTTTTGCAGGATGGCAAACGACAGACTTTAGGCTAAAAGCCAAACCACGAGTTTTCATAGCATCGTTTACCGCAGAAAACTCTCGACCTAAAGTGGGTAAAAAACGAAAGGCGACACAAATCGCAACAGCATAATTTGGAGGAACTTTGAGTGATTGAAGCGCACATGCCAGTTCGCCCAAACGAGTTGTAGAAAGCATGTTAAAGGCAAACATGAAAGCAGGCAACACATGACGATACATTAAAAACGAAGCAGCAAAGGACGAAAGTAGCGTGTTGTTAGTCATTAAAAGGAGTTGTGTCTGAACCGCAAAGATTAAATAGAAAACTAACCAATAAATAGTTGCGCGAAATATACCACTACAAATCATTATCGCAACTGTTAAACCCAGCACGCTAATTTCAGTAAAAATGCTTTGTGAAATGACCATGAGAATGTTGATGCCTATCAAGATAGCAAGAGAAACACGTGTGTCAAGACGACGTTGTAATGTACTTTCGCAAGAAACAGATTGTGCGCTTGCAATAACCCTTGGTTGTTGTTGTGTACCTGCAAAAACATTCATTTAGTGTTAATCTTTCTCTAATTTTTGTTAGCATTGGCTAACTACATTAAACTAGAATAAATGTAATAACAAAAAAAGAAGTGCAGATTCAAGAAATGACTAATCCTACCGAAAAGATTGCAAATAACTCCAAAAAAGAGAAACGCACGTGTAACAAAAAACACAACTCCCCTCTTTATGAAATGTTTGTAACCCAGCTAACAAAGATGCATGCAATTCGCTCAGATTTTGCGCTAGAACAAGGAATTGGCCGTAAAGAATATGTCAGAGACGTTGGCGAAACATGGTTTCTAAATCCGAAATATGGCAAGGGGTTTTATTGGTTTTATCTTTTAGATGACGATACGATAGTTGTTTCTATGGATATGGAGTTTTTTCAAGACATGGAAGAACAAATTGACACCGTGGCCTATCTTACATTTGGTCTTTTTGAGAAAGAAATGCCACAATTCTGTTCAGCGGAATGCGCTAAATCAAACTGCAAACTCATGGGATTTGATTGGAGCGGAGGTCTTTATCACACATCGCTCGGTGAGAATAAAAGGCTTTCATCATCATCCATCACAATTACACCTGATGCAACTACACGCTGGGGCAAACTTTTGGGTTGTGACAAAGAAATCATAAAAAAGAAGATTGAAAATCTAACTAAATCTGATGGGGTGCCCGGGCTTCCCACGGCACTTCGAGGATTAAACATTACCCACCCAATCGCGCCGGTCGCAGAAGTCTACTATAGAGCAAAGGTTTTGGAATGCCTAGCGCTTTTAATGAGCAGCGAAAGACAGGAGAACAACACAAGAGATACAACTCAGACTAACGACCGTCATTGTGTTAATTGTCTATGCGAATACATTAAAAATAACATTGCAGAAAATCTCACCACCAAAAACTTAAGCGAAATCGCACACGTGAGCGAGGGAAAACTCATTAAGGCATTTCGCAATGTGAAAGGCACAACTCCACAAGATTTTGTGAGAGCAGAAAGGCTTGTACATGCAAAAACTCTCTTACTAGAAAGAAGACACCAAATTAGTGAAGTCGCAAAAAAATCAGGGTATAAAAACCAAGGCGCATTTTCTGATGCATTTAAAAGAACCTATGGCACGACGCCAAGTGTTTATCGCAAGAAGGGTGGCATGTAGAATTTGTGCTGATTAATCCTTGCAGAAAAACGAAAAGATAGGTTCATTTCTTTAGACTTTCTTTATTTGTTTAATTAAAGCTGATTCCACAAACTAAAACGAACAACAATCGAATGACAAGTTCATTCCTTTAAGTCAAAGGAGCGACTATTGTCGGTTTTGGAATGCTTTTATCATTAACTTTTTTTCGCGTAAAAGAATAATAAGTGCCGCACTTCAAACAAGGCAGTGATTAACACGATCACATTAATGTTGACACCTGTCGCGGCTAACATTTTGTTGTCAGACGCATTTGTTTTCGATGATGCAGAAGAATTGGCCTCAACAACTTTAACCACGGCAGATTTCTCCACGCTAGCTCCCTCCTTGTCAGTGACCCTAAACACAACTTTATACTCGCCAACTCTCTGGTTGTCAAAACCACCATTATCAGCAAACTCAACCTTGTCGGCCAGGTCACCGTCCTCGGCATCGGCGTCGGAGACGACGAGCGACAGCAGGTCGAGCTTCTCGCTCGCATTGATGGTCACACCCTTGACCTCGAGCTCGGGTGCGGCGTTCACGGCCACCTGGTTGAGGTCGTAGACCGCGTAGATGGTAACGTCCCCGTCGAGCAAGGCGTCGCCATCCTTGGTGGCATCGAGCGCCTCCTGCAGGAAGAAATACGTCGTGTCGCCGATTCGAATTATCATGCCAAGGTGATTGAATGCTTCGCGCTGCTAGCAAGCAGCATTTTGCACGCGTTTTGAAGCTGAAATCACCTGGAAATAAATTCGAAAACGAAAGGCCGAGCCTGGACTGTTTCCAGACTCGGCCATTTTCATCAAGCAACCTTATTGCTGTATTACCCTACAGCAAAAGAAGCGCAACAAGCGTGATACGCTAGTTCATCTTCTTGCGACGCAGCGCAATTGCAGCAATACCAGCAGCCGCAACGGCAATCACAGCAATTGCACCACCGACAAGAGCGAGGTTGTCACCCGTCTTAACGGCAACCGTCTTTGCTTCGCTTGACGCCTTGTCGCCGTTGTTGTTAACGGTGTTAACGTTTACATTCGCATTGGCCGAGGAGCTGTTGCCGTTGCCTCCGTTGTTGCCGTTGTCGCCAGCACCAGGCTCAACGGTAGCGGGGGCCGCCTTCCAGCCGGCATACAGAGTGAACTCAGGCTGCGTGCCGTCTACATCAGCATCGAAGTCATAGGCATTGGTGCAGTCCTTGTCAGTGAACCATCCAGAGAAGGTATAGCCTTCCTTAGTAGGATCTGTTGGCTTTGCCACTTTGCCACCAACGGGAACAAGCTGAGAGTCAACTGCCGTACCCTGGTTGGAATCGAAGTTAACGGTAACCTTCAATACCACAGGAGCCTGAGCGCCCGATTCCTTAGCATAGTCACTTGCAGCCTGAGCATCGATGAAGTAGACAACCGTTCCGTCCGTATTGGTTACGGAATAGGTCGCATCGCCCTTCACGGCTTCCTCGTTACCGACAGCATATTTACCGTCGCTGAACAGCACGGCCAATCCGCGCTTGAGGTGTTGAGCAACCTCTTTGTCGGTGAATCGACCGCCACTAACTTCAATATTGCCAAGAACAAGACTGCCGTTAAATTCACCGTCGGAAACGGTGACTGTGTTATTGGCATTATCAAAAGGCGACTCCTGCTTCGTCGAGGAATCCCAGCTGTAGGCCTTAAGTGCCGCATTGCCATCCTTAGTCGTGAAGGTACCGCCTGTAATAGCTACCTGGTCGAGACCCTTGTAGCCGGGGCGGTTAACGATGGAAATCGCCGCGCCGTCCTGGATGGCGCCGTCGCCCTCAGTCTTTGCAACTGGGTCGCCCGACACATTAATCGTGCTGCCCTCATTGATGTTCAGGCTGCCTGAGCATACCTGAACGCCCATCGTCTTCGCGTTGATTGTGGAGTTGTCGATGGTCAGCTTTCCGCTGCTGGGGAAGTAAATGCCGAAGCCGTTGGGAACGTTGAGCGTGCTGTCCTTTAGAACGACGGTGTCGTTCGTGTTGTTGCCGTTCGTCTCGATGCCGCTCGTGGCGGTAGTCGTTGCCTCAACGCCCTCGAACGTAAGGGTGGAGTTGTCGTATGTGATGGTACCGCCCATAGCAGACGGAATCAGGCCGATGAGCTGCGAGCTTAAAATTTTGCCGTTCTTCACTGTAAGCGATGCGTTGGAGTAATTGATCTCGAACGCTGCGGAGTTCGCATCGGTTCCAGTGCACGTCCAGGTGTGGCCGTTCAGGTCAACCACGCGAGCAACGGATCCAGAGCTGAAGGTGCTGCCCGTGGTGTAGTCGCGCAGCAAGGTGATGGCTTCACCGCTTGCAGTCTGGGCCTTGAATGCTTCGTCCATGGTGTAATAACTGGTATCGCCAACCTGGGCAAGGTAGGCCTTCTCGACACCATACGTACCGTCTTCGTTCTGTTTAGCAGAGGAGCTTTCAACCAGGTAGCGGGAAGGATCGCTGCTGAACGTACCGCTCGTGACCTCGATCGTCGCCTTTGTGGGGTCGTTGGAAGTGGTACCCGTACTGTAGTCAACCGTGTTCAGCGTGCCATTGACGGTGCCACCCGTGATGGACACCTTCGCCGTCTTGCCTTCGGCGCCGTCGTAAGTCACCGACTCAACGTTACCGTTGACGGTGCCGCCGCTGATCGTCAGGTCACTGTTGAAACCGCCGCTGTACGTCCAGGCCGAGACGTTGCCGTTGACCGCGCCGCCCTTGACGGTAGCCCTGTGCCAGCTCTCAATGGCGTAGCTGTTAGCGGAATTCAGCGTACCGCCGTTCAGGAACAGATCACCGCGATCGACCTTAATCACGATGAAGTTATTCTGGGTAAAGTTGCCGCCCTTGATATTCAGACCGGGGTACTTGGAGACGCTGTCATCGCCCACGCGCACCAGGGACGCGCCTTTCGTTCCACCAGCGCCGCTGTTGTTGGTGACGTTGCCGCTCTCAAAGGTGAGCCAGCCCTTTCCCTGAATGTCGATGACATAGTGGGAGCTGACGCCGGAGTTCTCCGCGGTATCCTCACGCATGATGGTACCGGTCTTGGTCTCGCTGCTGTCCATGACGGTAACGCGAGCCGTGACCGTCAGCGCTGGCTTAGCTTTGACCGTGCCTCCGTTAAGGGTGTGGCCGTTCAGGTCGAGCTTGACATTGTTCGTGGAGATTGTTACGTTCTCCTTCGTATCGGCCAGCAGCTTCACCGTTGCGTTGCGCGGCGCAGCGTCAATAGCGGCCTGTAGGCTGGGATAGCTCACACCCTTAACTTCTGCAACCGCTGCCGTAGTACCTTCCC
>OLSE01000893.1_pt1 | contig 29914 bp, 25 predicted proteins | sample 1673191 | NCBI WGS metagenome assembly OLSE01 (sample SAMEA3136764, study PRJEB25190) | human gut metagenome | biome: human gut; feature: human-associated habitat; material: faeces | place: Austria | collected 2013
TCGAATTATTTGAAAATGGTGGTGCTGCAAAAGCAAGGAATATAGGTATTGATATAGCTCACGGTGAATATATAGGTTTTGTAGATTCTGACGATTTTGTTGATTTGGATTTTTATGAGAAGTTGTATAAAAAAGCTGTAGAAACTGGTGCAGACGCTGTTAAAGGAAAACTTTATTTGTATGATATAAATACTAACAAAGTATATTTGGAAGCTTGGATTGATATAAATGATTCTGTAAAAAAGAATAAGGCAAATTTTTATTTTACATTTACAACGGCAATTTATAAAAGCAGTTTAATAAAAGAATATAACATTAGATTTTTAGAAGGTTTAATTCATTTTGAAGATCCATATTTTACGATAATGGCCGCTATTCATTATAATAAGCTAGAAGTTATAGATGATGCAAAATATTATTATATAAATAATCCAAATTCTACTTCAAGAAAAAATATAACAAAAGAACAGGCAAAGTCCATTGTTTATGGTGCTGATGTAGTTCTGGATTTATTAAACAATGCAAATATAGATAAGCTTCATTATGAAATAGTTTTTAATTATGTTGTTAATCAACTTTTGTGTTGGTGTAATAAGTTAAATTGTCCAAATGAATTAAATATAATTTCAGCAAATGGGTTATATAATGTTTTAAATAAATGTAAGTATAAAAAAGAATGTATGGAATTTTATTTTTTAGAACAAAAACAAAGCAAAATGCGAACTATTCTCAAAAATCTGAGGAGAAAATGTGAAATCAATGAAGGAATTTGAACATATTATTTCTTTAGGTGCTTTTTGTTTTATTGTAGGTGATTTACGACGTCTTAATTTAAGAACAGAAGCATATCCTTTTGATAGGAATATAACGGATATTGAAACCATGATTAGTTTGATTGATAATGGTTTTAGAGATTTTACTAATATAAATTTTTTACAAAAATATGATGATAATCAAAGAGTATTTTTTGATAATAAGAAATATTCTTTATTGCGTTTTGTTCATGATTATGATGAAAATCTACAGAATGCTGTGGATGTTGAAAAAAAATACGAGCGCAGAATAAAGCGTTTTTATAATGCAATAAAAAATAAAACTTTATTTGTTCGATATATTATAAATAAGAGTGAATATAAATATATTTTAAAGCATTATAAAGAGATAGAAAAAATTTTGAGAAAATATAATAAAGAAAGTAGAATTATCTTTGTAATAAATGATGATATTAAAGTTCATCAGGTATTAAATTTCATTAAAGGAATAAAATTGTATCCGGTAACAAAAGATACACAAGATACAGTAGCTAAATGTCCTACTGATAAAAATCTATATTTAAAGAGAAAATTAGAGGGTTGTATATATGCCAAAAGTAAGTGTCATAATTCCGGTTTATAATGCCAAAGAATATTTAAGAAGATGCTTGGACAGTGTTTGTAACCAAACACTCATGGATATTGAAATTATTTGTGTTAATGATTGTTCTACAGATAATTCTCTTGATATTTTGAATGAATACGCGGAGAATTATCCGAATATCAAAGTTATTGATTGTAAATTAAATGGTGGTGAATCTGTTGCTAGAAATATCGGTTTGGATAATGCAACAGGAGAATATCTAGGATTTGTTGATAATGATGATGAAATTGATTTAGATTTTTACGAAAAATTATATGCAAAAGCCAAAGAAACAAACGCTGATATAGTAAAAGGTGAAGTTCGCCAAGTCGGTTACGATGGCAAAGAAACTTTTAGTGATTTAAATAAAAAAATTAAACAAGGTGACCATAAATTATATTTTACTCATTATTGGTGGACCGCAATTTATAAAAGAACCCTAATTGAAAATAATAATATACGTTTACTTGAGGGATACCCTCTGGGTGGAGATGTGTTGTTTTTAAATCAAACATTGTTGGCTTGCGAAAAACTAGAATTGGTTGATGATACTTATTATCATTACTATAGAAGAGAAGATAGTGGTGATTCTAAGGTTTTATCTTTTGAAAAATTAAAATCAGTTTTAGACATACATGAAATGATAGTTGATAATATTCTAAGCTATAAAGATTTTGAGAAGTTGCCAAAAGATGTTATTCAACATCAATTTAATTGGGGATTAAACATTATTTTTAATGATTGTTATAGATGTAAAGCAGAAGAAGCACTTGATTATTCAGTAAATAAGGCAATAAAAGTATTTAATGCTATAAAAAACTATTATAAGTCAAATGAGTATCCAATTTATAAAGTAATTATAGATATATTAGAAAAAAATGACTTTGAGGAATTAAAAAATTTTTTTATTACAAATGATACACCCCAAAAAATGTTTTTTGCAAATTTAAGATTTGTTCATTTACAAAGGAATAAGATAAATGCATAAAATACCGATTTTTTTATCTGCAGACAATAATTATGCACCATTTGTCGCAACAACAATTGCTAGTATTTGCGATAATACAAAGTCTTTTTGTGATTTCTATATATTAGATGGAGGTATTACTGAAGAAAATAAAGAAAAAATTTGTCTGCTTAAAACTTTATACAATAATTTCTCAATAGAGTTTATTCAAATAGATTTAGAAAAAGAGTTTGAGGGATTTGTTGTAACATCTTGTATTACAAAATCAATGTATAGTCGTTTTTTAATTCCTTATTTAAAACCAGAAATCAATAAGGCTATTTATTCAGATATTGATGTAATTGTGCTTGGGGATATAAGTGAAATGTATAATGAAAACCTTTCGGGATATGCTATAGCGGCTGTGCCAGAGGCTTTCGGTTGTAATCCTTTAAATAAAACTATGTTTGGAATTTCTGATACTCATAGATATTTTAGTTCTGGTAATTTGATTATAGATTGTAATCTTTGGCGTAAAAATAATATTATTCAAAAAATTCGGGAAATTGAAAAAAGATATCGTAATGTATTGAAATTTGCAGATATGGAAATATTGAATATCCTTTTTCAGGATAGTTATAAAGAGCTTGAGCCCAAATATTGCTATATAAATCAAAATTACTTTTTCCCTGATATACCCAAAGATATATTCATCAGGCACTACAATGGGGCAATAAAACCGTGGCATATAAATTTTGACAACAATGTTATAAACGATGTTGGCTTGTTTTGGCATTATGCAAAAATTACTATGTTCTACCACGAATTAGTTGATAATTGTAAAAATGTTGATAAAAATTTTATTTTGCGTCAATTGAAAGTATATGAAATGGTTAATAAAGCCCAGGCTAGAAAACGTCTAATATCTGGTTAGTTTAGGAGATGTCAATGAATGATGAAATAAAAAAAATTATAAATAACTTTAATGTGGTATCTTTTGATATTTTTGATACACTGTTAGTTAGTTCATTTATAGATAATAATGATAAATTCGATTATATTGCAGTTTTGAAAAACATTCCTGACTTCAAAAATTTAAGAATTAAAGCGGAAAATAAGGCTAGATGTTTAAAACAAATTAAGTCTGATAAGGTTATTGAAGATGTTGCACTGACTGAGATTTATAATTATCTTAGTGAAGAGTACCTTGATTTAATTGATTTAGAAAAACAACTTGATTTGATGTCATTAAGGAAGAACAAAGAATTATATGAGATATATAATTATGCTCTTTCTCAAAATAAAAAAATTATTATTGTTTCTGATTCCTATTATGATAGTAAATTCCTAAAATATTTATTAAATAAAAATGGATATAATGGTTTTGAACGTATATTTTCTTCCAGTGACATAGGTAAAATGAAATCAACAGGAAATTTATTTAAATATGTTGTTAGCTCGTTAAGTATTGAACCAGGAAAGATAGTTCATATTGGTGATAACAAGAAAGCGGATTTTGAAAAAGCTCTTGAAAATGGGCTAAGGGCATTTCATTATTCTTCTGCAAAGGACAAATTAAAAAAGTTTAATCCTGCAATACTGAACTTTTATAATAAGTATAGGGCTTATTTCAGCCCTATAATCGGATTGCAATTGTTAAAAGGAGAAAATATTACAAATTATTGGGAAAGATTAGGTTACAATATAGGCGGAGTATTGTGTTACTTTTTTCTGCAGTCTGTTATTCAGACAGTAAAAAAGAATAAAATATCAGATGTCTTTTTTATAGCACGTGATTGTTATATTTTTAGCAAAATAAGTGAAAATTTCTTTGGCGAAAACTGTCCTCGTTTTCATTATATATATGTAAACAGAAATATAAACAAACTTTATAATAATACAGTTCTGGAAAGTAACGAATTTTCAAGATATATCAAAAGTATTAATTTAAAGGGCGAGCGAATTTTGGTGGTTGACACATGTGCTAAAACTTTTTCAGCTCAAACTTTGATTGAAAAGTACTTAAAAGATATGCATATTGAAGGGCTTTATCTTTCAGTTAAGCATAATAATTCTATAAATTATTCTACTTTAACATCATATAATTGGGAAAATTTTAATCTATTTAATTGGAATTTTATTGAGTTTTTATTGTCTTCTTGTGAAAGACCAATTGTTGATATAAAAGATTTAAAACCTGTATATCAAAGTGATATTGATAAAAATGAAGAGTTTCGATTAAAATTATATAAGCATCTATATGTTGGAAATATGAAGTTTATGACAGATTTTCATGAAATGTTTTCTGAAGCCTCATTATTTGTACCAATGGATATTATATTTGAATTTATTGGTGTTTTTTGGGATAATTTGACAGAAACAGATAAAGTCAATCTTTCTAAAATTAGGCACCAAGTTGATTCTCACCAAAATACGTATGTATCAATATTGAATCCTAAAAAAGATTTTGCTAAATTATTGCGTGCTAGAATAAAAGATAATAGGAGTTTGTTATGCAATATAAAACACTAAATAATAAAATTCAAACTCCTTCAATTGGATTTGGGACTTTTTTAACGAATGGACAAGAATGTATTGATGCTGTGTATAATGCAATAAAATCTGGATACAGATTGATTGATACAGCAGAAGGCTATGAAAACGAAGCGCAAGTTGGAATTGGTATTGCCAAGGCGATTGCAGACGGTTTGGTTAAAAGAAGTGAATTGATAATTCAAACAAAACTAAGTGTTCATCATCCAATAGGGTATAATGAAACAATCATGGCTTTTCATAATAGTTTAAGAAAACTTAATCTTGATTATGTCGATAGTTATCTTATCCATTATCCAAATGCAATGGCAGATGATTCTTGGAAATCTTTGAATGCTGATACGTGGAGAGCAATGGAAGATTTACAACATCAAGGTCTGTTAAGAATTCTTGGAGTATCAAATTTTATGATATATCACCTCGAAGAACTTTTAAAAACGGCGAAAATAAAACCTGCAATAAATCAAATAGAATTAAGCCCAGCTTGGCAACAAAAAGAAGTAGTTGATTTTTGTAAAAAGAATGATATTTTACTGCAAGCTTGGCAGCCAATTGCTCCTTTTCGTAGAGGTTGGATTTTACAAAAAGAATTTATTCAACAAATGCCTAAAAAATATAATAAAACATTGGCACAAATTTTTCTTAATTGGTCTTTACAAAATGGTTATATTCCTCTTTGTAAAACGACAAAAGAGGATAGAATGATTGAAAATATTAAATCTTTCGATTTTAAGCTTGAAAAATCTGATATCGAATTATTGAATACGCTTCAATGTTCTACAACGATTTCACCTGATATAAGTAATCATTTATGGGGATTACATGAACAAGTGTATAATAAAGAATATGTAAGGAAGGAACAATATAGACTTTTGGGATTTATACCTATATTAAAAATGAAATCTAATGGAAAAGGTGAAGAAGAATTTCTTTTGTTTAATTTTATAGAATTGTTAAAAAAATCAAAAAAAAATGAAAAACATGATAAACTACTTTTGTTTGGTTATATTCCGATAGGAAATACAAAAAAAACGTTTGCTAAAAATATTGTAATTAAATATATTCCGGATTATTCGAATACTGAAAAAAAGGTTAAAGTCCCAAGATGGAACCCATTAAAAGTCCGATTTGTTAATGGGGTTGTCGCAAGAGCTGAGTTTTGGAAAGAAAAGTATCATAAATTGCCATTTTTTAAGTCTTATTTAATGTTGCGATATTTATTAAAAAGAAAAATTTCTGTACCTAGCTTGGATTGCCATATTACAACATTATGTACTTTAAAATGTAAAAATTGTTCTCATTATATTCCATACTATAAACCTGAGCATAAATATATGTTAAGTGTCGAAAAATTTAAAAATAATATTGACACTATATTGAAAAATATAGATTTAATATATAATTTAAATATTTTAGGGGGAGAACCTTTAATGAATAAAAATATGGATAAAATGCTTGAGTATGCAAATTCTAAATCTCAAATTAAAGCCATTAGAATTCATACTAATGGCACTATCATTCCAGAAGAAGATTTATTGCAAAAGATAGCTTCTCTAAAGAAAGTGTCTTTTTATTTATCTAATTATTCCGGCAATCCTTCTATAAAAATTTTAAAAGACAATGAAATAATTAAATTGTTAAAAAAATTTAATATAAAATATTATATGGCTCCAAAAGATTATACTTGGGGGTTAGTACCTGAAGTAAATTTGGAGCAAAAAATATCCGATGAACAAAACATCGGACAGTATTTAAAATGTAATTTTAAATACAGTCCGTGTCTTTCAGATGGCAAGATATACCCTTGTGCATTAGCAAAATATATAGTTAATAGCGGGTATCATCTAAAAGACACGGACTGTATAGATTTATCTACTAATAAATCTATTCGGAAAAAATTTATAGATTTTTATAAACGAAACTCTTTCGAAATTTGCAAATGTTGTGACTTTACAACCTATAATTCTCCAATTATGCCGGCAATACAGCTTGAAGGAAGTAAAAATGACTAGTTTGATATCAATAATTATTCCGACATATAATGGAGAAAAGTATATTAAAGAATGTATTAAGAGTATTCAAAAACAGGATATGAAAACTGAAATCATTGTAGTTGATGATATTTCGACAGATAATACTGTTAACATTGCTCAAGATATGGGTTGCCGTGTTATTGTGAATACAGAACACAAAGGTCAGGTTGCGGCAAAGAATACAGGAATTCGTGAAGCAAATGGCAAATACTGGTTGACAATTGATCAGGATGATATGCTGACTGAGGGGGCTTTAAAAAGACTTATGGAAGAGTTTGAAAAAGATCCGGAAACTAAAATTGTTATGGCAAAATTAAAAGATTTTTGTTCGCCTGATACTCCAGAGCAAGTAAATTATTGTAAACAAAAACCCTTCTATGGTATTCTAACGGGATCAACATTGTTTAAAAAAGATGTTTTTGATATAATTGGATTCTGGCAGGAAGGCGTCATCACTGGAGATGTTATTGATTTAACAACAAGACTCCTCAAAGCCGGAATCTCTATAAAGAAAATCGATTTTATTTCTTGTGACCGCCGTATACATAGTGCAAACTACGGTAGAACAAATCAGAAAGATGAATACAAGGATTACGCACGGGCACTCAGAGAAAGATTGAAAGGAATAAAAATGCAATCTAAATTTATAAACAGGCCTGAAACCCTTGTGGCTGTAGAGAGAGAGAGAGAGAGAGAGAGAGAGAAATCTCCCTAGTTAAAGTCGTTTTCAAGGAGGCTGCGTAATCATGAGCCTTCTGAAGCAATCTCTTAACATCCCAAATAGTACAAATTATAAATTTTATAAAAAGTTCTGTTTCTTTTATAAAGAAGCAGAACTTTTGTTGTTGTATTGTAAAAAGGAGGTTTTAAATGCCTAAAGTCTCAGTCATTATACCGGTTTTCAATACTGAAAAATATTTAAGGAAATGCCTTAATAGTGTTTGTAATCAAACGCTTCAAGACATTGAAATAATCTGTATTAATGATTGTTCAACAGATGGGTCATTAGAAATTTTGCGTGAATATGCTGGAAAAGATATTCGTATTAAACTTATCGAATTATTTGAAAATGGTGGTGCTGCAAAAGCAAGGAATATAGGTATTGATATTGCAGAAGGAGAATACCTTGGTTTTGTAGATTCTGACGATTTTGTTGATTTGGATTTTTATGAAAAATTATACCAAAAAGCTGTAGAAACAGATGCAGATGTTGTAAAAGGTGCTTATAAATATTTTGATACAGGATATGTAAATACTGACTTAAATAAAAAAGTGTTAGAAAACGGAATGCATTTCGCTTTTGAATTCTGTTCTGCAATATTTAAAAAGACTATGTTGTTAGAAAATAATGTTTTATTTCCATTGCTTTGTGATATGGAAGACCCTGTTTTTGCATATAAAGCTGCAGTATGTGCAAAAAATAAAATTGTAACTGTAGAGGATTGCTATATAAATATAATAAAAAGATTTGATTCTCAAACCGCGAGTATTCCTCGTGGAAAACAAATTTTAGATAAAATAGAAGGTTTTAAGCAGCTTGTTAATATATCAAAAGAGTTTCAAGTGCCAGAAAAAGTTAGTGGCTATGTGTTAGCTCTATGGATTAAAGTTATTATGGATGCTTGTACAAAGTCCGCTTTTTTTGAGAGATTGTCTTTGATACAAGGAATGATTTCTTTGTATATCAAAATAGAGAATAAAGACCTTGTTCAATATTATCTGAATAAGATGTCTCCTTTTATTGCAAGAGCATTGGCAACGCAGGATATAGCTGGTTTGTTCGTATATGATAAAGAAGAAATTATAAAACAAAAATCCGATATAATAAGTTCAAAAAATATTGAAATTAATGAAAAGAAGATTACAATTAATTCAATTGAGCGATATGTTAATCAAATGGTTGATGAGTATTGTAAAGAAAAATTACTGCATACAGACTGTGAGGATGTTTATTTTATAAGTGTAGTAAATAACTATGATTTATATAATAAATGCTTGAAAAATAATTCTTTTGTTAAATATCCTTCTAATTATCATCTTGTTGTTTATGATAATACTAAAGAAAATGTATTTATTTCTAAACGTTATAATTCTTTTATAAATTCTTATAATTATAGAAATGAGGCTTGGTTTGTATTCTGTCATTGTGATTGGCAGCCAATGGAAGATATGAATGCTAAACTAAAGTATTTAGATAAAGGAGCTGTTTATGGTACGATTGGCTCTATTGCAAATTTTATAAATGGAAAGGTGTATACAGAACTAGTTGGCATGTGTTATGAACGGCGTCGAGATGGTAGTGATTTTAGAATTTTAGGTAATTATGCTAAAACTTTGGAGTTAGCTGATACATTTGATTGTCAAGTGATTATAATACATTCTTCTTTAATACAAAAATATAATCTTAGGTTTGATGAAAATCTAAAATGGGATTTATATGTAGAGGATTTTTGTATAAATGCAAAAACAAAATATGGTATAAAATCGTATATAATACCTTTTTATGCTTGTCATTGGTCGGGTTATCATATCACTCCGCCTTCCTATTACGAGTCATTAACTTATATAAATAAAAAATATCCTGATAAAATTGCATCCGGTACAGTATCGTTAATTGGAGGGAAAAATTTACCATTGGCATCAGAAAAAGATATTTTATTTTATAAACTTAGAAATGGAAAATTTTTATATAACGTAAGAACTAATAAAGGATGAGGTCGCATAATGTATAAGTTGAGTGTAATAATACCGGTTTTTAATGCAAAGGATTATTTAGAGAGATGTTTAGATAGTGTTTGTAATCAAACATTGAAAGACATTGAAATAATTTGTGTAAATGACTGTTCAAAGGATAATTCTTTGGATATATTACGAAATTATGCTGAAAAATATTCAAGCCTAAAAATTATAGATTGCAAAGAAAATGGAGGAGAATCTAAGGCAAGAAACATAGGGCTTGATTCTGCAGCAGGAGAGTATATAGCTTTTGTTGATAATGATGATGAAATCGATTTAGATTTTTGTGAAAAACTTTATAACAAAGCTATAGAAACAAATGCGGATATAGTAAAAGGAGAAGTTATAGAAATTTCATATAGCGGCAAAAAGACCTATGGTGAATTAAACAAAACTATACGAAGTTATAATAATGATAAATTATTTTTTACATATCATTGGTGGAGTGCAATATATAAAAATGCTCTAATAAAAGAAAATAATATTCAATTCGTTAATGGTTATCCTTTAGGAGGAGATATTTTATTTTTAAATCAAGCTATATTAGAATCTAAAAAATTAGAACTTGTGGATGATGTATTTTATCATTATTATCGTAGGAAAGACAGTGGTGATTCTCTAATTTTAAATGAAGAGAAATTGTTATCAGTTTTGCGTATATACGTGAAATGTATTAAGAATTTAAATAATTGTCATTATATAGATTTTAATTCGGAAGGCTATCAAATTGTTTGTTATTGGTACATTCGACACTGTATTAGCCTGGCATTCCGCAATAAAACTAAATCCTATAAAGAAATTTGTGCAGATTATTTACTGGAATTATATAAATCTGTTGTAAAAATTTCAACAAGCATAGATGTAAGTATTAGAAATGATTTTTCTGATGCTATATTGAAAGGAATTAAAAATGAAGATAAACGTGCTTTAGTAGACTATCTTTCTGATTATTCTTCTGTAATGAAGTTAATGTTATTAAATATCCAAGGGAGAAAAAGAAATGAAATTAAGTAAAGAACAAAAAAAAATACTAAAAAAGAATAGTTTTGATAAATATTTGCCAATATTAACAGATGCAGATTTTTTATCGAGCATGTTTGGTCTTAGTTTTTTAAAAGAACTTTCAAAATCGCGAAAAGGAAGAAAATACTATTCAAAATATATGCAATTGCGTTTTAATTTTAAAAGAAAAGTATCAATACCTTTTTTGACTGCTGTGATTACAACATTGTGTACTCTAAATTGTAAAAATTGTTGTCACTATATACCTGAGTATACTAAAGAAACGCACTATCCCGTTATAAAACTTGATGATTTTAAACAAGATATAAATTCTTTACTTAAGAATATTGATGAAGTCGGATGTTTTCAAATTTCTGGAGGAGAACCTTTAATTTGTAAAGATTTACCAGAAATGATTGAATTTTTAGCAACGAAAAAACAAATTAAAAAGATTTTTCTTACAACTAATTGTACGATTATACCTTCGGATAGTTTAATAAGTGCTTTGAAAAAATTTAGAGTTGTAGTCCAGATTTCAGACTATAGAGCTGTTGCAAAGGATAAATGTCATTATAATGAAATAAAAAAAATACTTCAAGAAAATAAAATAAAAATTTGCGCCTGGGAAGAAGATGTTAAAACAACATTTCGTTCTATGCCAGAAATATTTAGTGATGATACAAGAGATGATAGTGTGCTAAAGGAGCAATATTCAAATTGTACCGATGCACGATATACTATTTTATGTGACGGTAAATTGTTTAACTGTCCGACCTGTCTCCATATTTATTCTAATGTTTCAAAAATTGACGGTTACGTAGATGTTAGAAATAAAAATGTAACAAATGAAGATTATATTAATTTTTTTAGTAAACACTATACTGAATATTGTAAATTATGTCATAGGGAAAATTTGCAGTATGGTTTTCCCGTAGGAGAACAGGTGATGACAGACTGTACTCCCTCTAGAAGTAGTTAGTTTAAGAAAGGTTGCATGATATGAACAAGCTTATCTCAGTAATAATGCCTGTAAAAAATGGCGAAAATTATATGGAAGAGGCTATCACTTCTATAAAAAATCAAAACAACAATATAGAAATTATTGTTGTAAATGATGGTTCGACTGATAATACAGAGCAAATCGCAAAAAATTTAGGATGTATTGTAGTTAATCATGATATATCAAAAGGGCAGGTTGCTGCTAAAAATACCGGTCTAAAAATAGCAAAAGGTGATTATATTATTTTTTGTGACCATGATGATTTATTAGAACCAAATGCTTTAAAGATTATGTTAAAGGAATTTGAGCGTGATATTGATTTGATGGTGGTAAATGCTAAAATAAAAGATTTTATTTCACCTGATGCACAAAATCAAAATCAAGCTATTAAGGTGGAACCTTATTATGGATGTCTAGGTGGTTCTATGTTAATTAAACGAAATGTTTTTGATATAACTGGGCTATTTGAAGAGTCAATTCAAGCAGGTGAAATCATTGCGCTGACTTCAAACTTTCAAAAGCACAATATCAAAGTTAAAAAGATAGAGTTTGTTTCTAGTATGAGAAGAATACATGATACCAACTTTGGTAAAACACAGCAAAAAACTGAATACAAGGATTATGCAAAGGCACTCAGAGAAAGGCTAAAACTTAGAAATTAGTAAGAACTATTTTTAAGAATAGTTTAAATACGAAAGATTTCTACTTGTTGCAGTGATATATTCATTGCTTCCAAAAATTTTTCCTGCCTTACTAAATCATCTATATTATACCAGCAGATTTTCCATTTGAGTCCTTGGGGATTTTTATTTACTTCAATAAGTTTTTTGAAATACAAATAATCCGTTGTAGATAGAGAATGCCCCAGTATAACTATTTGTTCAATGTCATTGAGCGAAGTAAATATTGCTTCATACTTTTTTATAATCTCTTTTACATTTTTTTGAGCTTCGTCAAAATATGTTTCTAGCCTTTGGGTAATTATGTCGATGGCGTAGTATTGTATAGCACTTCTGTAATTTTCTAAATTTTCATCATCATTAAAGTATGCTAAATATAATGGACTTTTTTTATCAATTGAAGCTCTGTTTTGTTCTCTTGCCCAATTCTCAAATAGTTCTTCTGTATCATACCCGTGACCAAATGCAAGAGGTTCTTTCTTGTTTAATCTGTTGCCGTGAATATATGTTATTTGAGAACGATTTATTCCATAAACTGTTTCAAGAAATTCTGTGTAATTAAAATTTATGTAATATGAATTTGGATCAAAAAGATTAACAAAAGTACTGTGTGGTGCAGGTGTTTGGAATGTAGTAACCCATTTCCTAAAGAGTTTAGGCATTTCAACTGTAATCATATAAGCTGGGTCCAATGTTAAGTCAATAGGAGCGTACAAATTTTGGCCATAGCTAAAATCCTCATCATCTTCGTCTAAATTCCCGCAAATTTCCATAAAATTGTCTAAATTATTAAGTAGGTTTCTATCTAAAAATGCAAGACTGTCTTCTAAGTTGCCCCAAATATCAAATTTTGCAATATAATTGTTTAGTATGTATTTTAATTTAGATTTAGGATATAAAAATTTTTTAAAATCTGTATATCTAGAGTTAACTCCGTGTACAATATCAAAACCGTTACCGATAATAAATAGTGTTTTATTATCGGTAGCATTGATAGTCCCAATGTCAATTTGATTAAATGTATAATTTTCAGGATGATTGATAATTCTGTTTGTAAGTTTCTGTTTAATGATACTTTCTTTGCAGTCTTTGCAAATATTAGGATGTTTCCACTTATTTTTTATATATTTTTTTCTTTCTATTTCTGTAAAAAACTTTTTTCCACAAATTGGACAAGTTTTTAAAAATTTATTTTTTTTGTGCATAAATTTATCTCTTATAAATATTAAAAAGTCTTTTATGTATTATAGAATTTTTTGATAAAATTTACAAAAAAAATGTTACATTATCAAAATTTTGCAGAAAATTCTTGTAGATGATAAAATAGAAAGAGTAAAGAGAGCTCTTACGGTGTAAGGGGTAGGAAAAGGGGAATTTAATGAAATTAAGCAGCACATCGGCACAGAATTCTTTTAAATACGGATGGTTATTAGCTAGAATTTTTCCATATATTAAACCATACATGTTCAGGATAATTTGCGGGTTTTTAGTCGCAATTCCGTTGGGCTTACTCGATGGTATTACTGCATTTGCGCTTAAACCTTATATGGATTATGTTGTTGGAAAGCAAGACTGGGTTTTTCATTTGTACGGCTATGAATTTACTTTAACCTGGCAGCTTTTTGCTTTCATTATTCCGTTTGGCGTGATTTTATTTGCAGGTTTTCAAGGTGTTTTAAGATATTTAAATGACTATATTTCAGCTTGGACTTCTCAAAGAATTACTAACGATGTTAAAATGGATTTATTTCATAAGTTAATCTATATGGATCCTCAATTTTTTGACGAAAATCCATCAGGAATCGTTATTTCAAGATACATGAGCGATCCACAGACTGCTTCTGCAGGTATTGTCGATCAGATTAAAACAATTACTACAAGTTTGTTTGGTGCATTGGGACTTGTGGCTGTTATGCTCTATAGTTCTTGGAAACTAGCTTTAATTGGTGTTGCGGTTTTATGTGTTGCTTTTATTCCGGTTGCTCTTATTAGAAAGAGAATAAAATCAGCTTCTAATAAAAACATGGTAATCGGCGGTAACATAACCACAAATATCAATGAAACATATAACGGTAATAAAGTTATGGCCGCATATGAATTGCAAGATAGGCAGGAAAACTATTTTAGAGATCAAATCTGGGAATCTTTCAATGTAAACATGTCATTAACAAAGCGTTCAGCTTGGATGAGTCCTCTGATGTACGTAATTGCATCCTGTGGTATAGCTACAGTACTGGGCTACGGAACTCATTTAATAACTTCCGGACAAATGACTGCGGGTGCGTTTGCTTCTTTTGTTACTTCGTTGCTGCTTCTTTATAAGCCGGTAAAAACTCTCGGTAACACTTTGACAAATATTCAAAATATCTTTGTTGCAATGGGAAGGGTATTTGAATTATTTGATTTACATCCTAATATTAAGGATAAAAAAGATGCAATAACTCTTAAAGGATTAAATAATAAAGTAGAGTTCAAAAATGTTTGTTTTGAATATGTAGAAAACCATCCGGTGCTTAAGAATTTGAGTCTTACTGTAAACAAGAACGAAACTGTTGCTATTGTAGGTAACTCCGGCGGTGGAAAATCTACTCTGGTTAATTTATTACCTAGATTTTATGACATTACATCGGGCTCAATTACAATTGACGGTATAGATATAAGAGATTTGTCGCTGCATTCTCTTAGGAGTCATATTGCAGTCGTTTTTCAGGATAATTTTTTATTTTCAGGTTCAATAAGAGAGAATATATTAATGGGAAATCCTGAAGCGACAGAAGAAGAGCTAAATCAAGCTATAGAATCAGCTCATCTTCAAGAAATGATAGAAGAACTTCCAGATGGAATTGACACTATTCTTGGTGAACGCGGTATGACATTGTCCGGCGGTCAGCGCCAGCGTGTTGCGATTGCAAGAGCTATGATTAAGAGTACTCCTATCGTAATTCTTGATGAGGCAACATCCGCACTTGATAACAAATCAGAAGCTATTGTGCAAAAAGCTCTTGATAATTTGATTAAAAATAAAACAGTATTTGTAATTGCTCATAGATTGTCTACTATCAAGAACGCTAATAGAATTGCTGTTATTAATGAAGGTGAACTGGTTGAGCTGGGAAACCATGATGAGCTTATGTCAATTCCTTCTGGACAGTATAAGGCTCTGTATGAAATGCAATTTAAAAAAGAGGAAGCTGCAGTATAAATGAAACTTTGTGTTATAGGTACTGGATATGTAGGATTGGTCGCAGGAGCATGTCTTGCAGATATGGGGAATGATGTTATCTGTGTGGATAACAATGAAGAAAAGCTAAAGCAGTTAGAGCAGGGGATTATTCCTATATATGAACCAGGGCTGGATGAATTAGTCACATCAAATGTATCAGAACACAGGCTAAAATTTTCTTCTGATTTAGATGATGCTGTAAAGAAATCTGAAGTTTGTTTTATAGCAGTTGGAACTCCGCAAAGGGAAGACGGCTCAGCTGATTTGAGCAGTGTTTATAGTGTAGCAGAAGCTATTGCAAAAGCCATGAACGGATACAAAGTCATTGTTGATAAGTCGACTGTACCAGTTGGAACTGCAGACGAAGTAACTCAAATAATACGTAAGAATACAGAGTTTGATTTTGATGTAGTTTCTAATCCAGAATTTTTAAAACAGGGAAATGCTGTGGACGATTTTCTTGCTCCGGATAGAGTAATAATTGGATCGGATTCTCCACGAGCAACTGCAATAATGCAGGAAATTTATTCACCATATCTGAGAACAGCCAACCGTATTGTTATTATGGATGTGAAATCAGCAGAAATGACGAAGTATGCAGCTAATTCATTTTTGGCAACAAAAATTTCGTTTATGAATGAAATCGCAACTCTTTGTGAAAAAGTTGGTGCAAATGCTGAAAAGGTTAGAATTGGCATGGCAACAGATATGAGAATAGGAAGTAAATTTTTATTCCCCGGTGTAGGCTACGGCGGAAGTTGTTTTCCTAAAGATGTAAAGGCTTTGATTCAGACCGGCTGTGAGCATGACTGCGATATGATGATTGTGCAGGCAGTTGATAAAGTTAATAAAAGACAAAAGGCTAACTTTGTATCAAAAATCGTAAATAGATTTGGCGAAGATTTAAAAGGGCTTACATTTGCTGTATGGGGACTTGCATTTAAACCCAAAACCAATGATATGCGCGAAGCTCCGGCTATTTATGTAATTGAAGAACTGTTGAAGAGAGGTGCTTTAATAAGAGGGTTTGATCCGAAGGCTATGGATACTGCAAAACAGCTCTTCGGCGAAAAGATTTTATATGCACAAAATGCCTATGATGCTTTATCAGAAGCCGATGCAATGCTGCTTCTTACAGAGTGGAATGAATTTAGGCGGCCGGATTACGATAAAATGGCAAAGCTGTTGAAGCAAAAAATTATTTTTGACGGCAGAAACCAGTACGATAAAGCAAAATTAATTTCAAAAGGTTTCGAATATTATAATATAGGTGAATAGGCTATTTCACAGGTCGTATTTGAAAATTATATAAGTCTGATTCATACATAATCCAGCAGTCAATTCCATTTTTATCAGCAACCTGCTGCATACGTTCTATATATTTCTGTTCCTTTTCGGGTTTTTCAACAATAAGAACTATACCGGGTTTTCTACAGGTTTTAATGCTGTAATAAAGGCACTGTCCAATACTTTCGTATACTTTATTAGCAAAATCAAATTCTATAGCATGGGTTTTAGTCAGACAATCAACACGGGTTTTATCATTGAGTCGATATTCCTTTACTCCAAGAACTTCACTGCACCACTTGCTTTGATACTGAGATTCGTTATGAAGTCTTTGAGAAGCGTAAAGCGGTAATGCTAATGAAGAAAAAATAAAGATAATAAAAGTTTTAAGTCTGATAGCCTGCATTTCAGTTTATATAACCTTTTGAGGTATTTTAGCATATGGAGAATACTAAGTAAACTCGGGTACTTGGCTTATTTTTATAAGGGTAGGAAATTAGTATAATAATAAAGTATGAAAAAGATATGAAAGGGAATTTTAAATGAAAGATGTTTTTGTGTTGCTTAACAACAATATAAGAGAGCTGTTTCGCCAAACCAGCTTTTGGATAGGAGTAATAATTGTATTACAAGTTTTAATGATATGGCTTATCATATATGTTTATCTTGAGTTAAGTGACAGCAATTATCATTTTTATATGAATACAAAAACAAGTATGGAAAGTATACACCATGTCAAGATTGATAAATATGACGGCAGTTTTGAGCGTGAGCTGTCTACAGAAGAAAAACTAATCCGTAAGCAAAATCAAAGATGGCACTTAAGAAAGCTTTTTAAGTAGTAATTATTCAATATGTCCGAATAACAGCCAGTCAAAGTTTGTTTTTGAAAATCTGGTCTTTATCTTAAGCAATTCTTCTCCATTAGGGTATTTATTTTTCATAACAAATTCATTCAGTCTTTTTTCGGATATATCCAAGAATTTGGCAAACTCTTTACTGTCAAGGATTTTAGAAGCGACCTGAAGCATGAGCATACGTTTGCCCCACTGGTCAAAATCGTATTGAATGCCAAGGTTAAAATCCGGCAAGAGTTCTGGTTCTTTTGCAAGCTCAGGTTTGTATATGGAAACTCCATAATATTTTTCGATTTTTTGGAGTTCAGATACAGTAATCTCACTGTTATTTTTAGCCCTTTTGCTAATATTAGCTTTGCCGCAATCAAGAATTTTGGCAAAATCAGCGAGAAAAATTTTCTGATTAGTTAAATTTTGTAAAGTATCTTGAAGCTCTAAAAAATTCATGACTGCCTATCGGTATACTAATACTTGACTATTTAGTTTACTTGTGGTATACTTTTCTTTGTAAGCAAAATAGTTTGGAAAACACAATGTTAACGCATAGTGTTTAAATGTGATGAGAAAGAATGTAGTTTCTTAAGTCAACAAAAAAATTATACAGAAAATGGCGGTAAAAAGCAATTATTCAATCGTCTATTCTAAATAAACATAAGGATATCAGTATGATAGGGGATGCGCACCATACACCCTTTCACATGGTGCGCAGAGGCCCCTTTGGAGAAGAAACGGCTGACAGATAAATAGTAAAAACGAGTTTTTATTAACGCATATGGTAGTATGCACAATAAAGATTTGTCTAGTCTGTTGGATGCCGTTACTCTGGCATCCTTTCTTTAATATTAGGGTTTACAATCTTGTTTAGTTTTAGTACAATATTAATTAACGCGAAGAGGGGTGTCCGAGCGGTTTAAGGTGCAATCTTGGAAAGGTTGTGTAGGAGCAATTCTACCGTGGGTTCGAATCCCATCCCCTCTGTTTTTTATTCTAAAACTAATGGTAAATAAGGAGAGATGATGAAAAGCTTAAAAGGATTTACTTTAGCAGAAGGGCTTATAACTCTGACTATTTGTGGAATTGTTGCTGTAGTCGCATTGCCCGGATTGATGGCTGGTAGAGATAGTATAGAACATCAGGCGCATCTGCATAAAGCATATACTGAATTGAATGATTTTGCTTCATATTTTCAGGCGGATCACTCAATGACAGCTTCTGAATATTACCGTATAAATGGGTCAACAGAGTTTTACAAAGAGTTTGGAGATTATCTGGCGACTATGTCTAAGGTAAGTGATTGGCGTCATGATTCTGATTCATCTGTTACCAAACCCTATGATTTTTATACACTAAAAACTCATGCAAAACAGAATTGGCCGTGTGATACGACTGGTATAAGATCTGATTCTTTAGGACGATTAATAAGTTTTGATGATGCTCCTAAAGAAGGGTATAATGGGCCTAGAATTTGTATTGATACAAATGGGCAAAAAGGACCAAACACTTTTGGTATAGATATATTTTCATTCCTGTTTACAGTTGATGGAGAGGTAATTCCGGATGGACAGGAGCATCCAAAGAATTGGTATGGAGGGCAGGGAATTGCCTGGGAGGCCGGTGCTATCAAGGGTGCTGCAAATTGTTACAATCATGTTCAAGGTATAAACTGCGCATATTACGCTATTAATGATATTAGTCCGCTTGATAGTTCAAGAACATATTGGGAGGATTATATCGGACGAAAAGATTACCAGAAATAATAAAAAAGGATTAGATATTAATCTAATCCTTTTTTTCTCATACCAAAGTTATAGATTTTTTGCATAAAATAATCATCTATTCTAATGATTTATTTTCTTTTTAATATTGTTAAGCTATAAATGTAAAAGAGTCTGAGAATAAAGAAAGGAATAGTATGTCAAAAATTAACAACGTAGGTTTAAACCTTGGGCAGAAAATTGCTAATCCGTTCAAAACATCTCGCAATATCACAACCCCAAATCCGTTCAAATACTCAAACTTTGAGGGGAACAGTTTGCCATTTGCCGATGTTTTCGACGGATTTGAACAAAAGAAAGTAAACAAATTGAAGATGATTTCATCTTCTGTTGCAGGCAGCATGACTAAAATGAAGTCTTTACTTCCTGAATCAATCGTAAACTTTGTAAACAGAGTTAGAGGCGGTATTTCAAGTGCTTGGAACTACGCTAAAAATACAAATATTTCTGATATTGCCGGTATAAAAAATATCTCAGAAGCTTGGAATAATACAATGAGCATGGATGTTGCTGACATTGGAAAAGGTCTTTCTAATTCAATTTCCGGTCTAGGTAACAGCATTTCAAATAAAATGTCCTTCTTGAATAAAGACGTTACTGATATTGGAAAAGGACTTGCTGATAAGTGGAATTCTTTAATTAGCAGTGTTCATCACAACAAAATCACAAAAGATACTCCTGTTCAAGATTTAAAAGCTATGTGGGAACATGAAATTAACCTCATGTCTGAAAGAGAGGCTGCATAATGAATAAAAATATTGCTGAAATTATTGATGCTCTTACAGCTCATGAAGACACAAGCTCAATTCAAGTTCTGGAAGAATTAGGTACTAATTCTCCTGATAATGAAATTAGAGAATACACATCACGTGCTCTAGTAAAGAAAAATTTGCACGATTCATTAAAAGTTGTGATTATCAATCAAGGTAAAGGTATTAATGACCTTTCTCCTGCTGTTGCTATGAGCACTATTAATGAAATTCTTTCTTTAAAAGATAAATCAGAAGTTATAAAAATTTTAGATGATACAATCAACATGCACTCTGATGAAGCTGTAAAAGAAAATGCTCGTTCAGTAAAATCTTTATTGGCTTTGAGTTAATTATAGCTGGATTTAAGAAAAAAAAAGAGCCGTCTTAACGGCTCTTTTTTTTCTCTTACACCTATTTACCTAACAGGAAGTTAAATCCCATTTGGAAACCGCAACCGGTTCTTCCGGCATTTCGTAGAACAGCTTGCAGATAACCTGAAAATCTATCTGTAAATTTCTTTGTGAAACCGATACCATACTGAATATATCCGCGTTCCATTTCGAGCTGAGGAAGACCTACATTACCAGCCTGTCCCCCGACTGCGCCGTTTACATTGTACATATATTGCAGTGTTCCGTAGATACTGAAAGTTTCTTTTTCCCATATTAAGTTAATACCAGGTGCAACGTTAACTCCATTAAGCATACCGGCCATCATTCCCATTTGACCGTAATCAGAGTGCCAGTTTTGCTGCCCGAAGAAATTGTATGCTGCCATAAAGTTAGGCTGCAATACCCAATCTCTATGAAATCTCCAATTGTAAGCAAATTTAGTAGCAGCACCTGCGAAGTAATTAAATGTATTATCAGCGTGTCCACCTACATTCATGACATTGTCATATATGCCGCCATATACTAAACCTCCGATAATCCAGTTATTTTTATACCATGTTCCGAGGAAACCAGCCTGTCCGCCATTCTGGTAAGCTCCAACTCCCGGGTAAGTCTGATGGGCTCCATTATAGCCAATATATGCTGTCGGCATGAATTTCCAACCATTTTTTAGTTCTTTTAACCCGAAGTCAGCACCGATTAAAGCACCATAAGAGTTATTGCCGACTCTGCCCAAACCGGAAAGATTCATGTTCAGGTTTTCAAAGTTACCATACATTTTGTACCATAGTCCACCGTCTTTGCGGGAATACTGGTATGGTGCAAATAATGGATTTGTTGCTGCATATCTGTTTGCCATTAATCCTGAAGAAGCAACACCTCCATCCTCATCTTTAAAGCTAGGAAGAACCATAGAATGAGTGAAGAGCATATCATCAATTGCTAACTGGTTCTGCCATTGTGCAATTGTTGTAACCTGACCTCTGAATACATGAGGGTTAAACTTTATCATATCTAAAGAATAGAGAGCTCCGGCTCCGCTGCCATGCTGATTAAGTTGATACCAGCCGATTGGAGTTAAGGTTGCATCTCTTGTTATTTCTATGTTTCCTTCAAGCGGATTGCCATCTTTGTCTACAAATATATGATCAAGAACGATATTTCTGTCAATTGGTGCATCCCAGCCAAATATATCTCCGTTTAAGCTCCATTGATCAATTCTTGCAACACCATCACCAGTCATTTTGTCTACCCAGAATTGGTCATTACTTGTAATCTGGTTGCTTCTTGCATGAATATCAATATTGAAGTTCGCTTGATTTGTTATATTGAGCTCTCCGATAGACGACATGTTTCTTTCGCCGTTCATAGTATGGATTAATGCGTTTTGAGTTGCGCCGTCACCGGAAGCTATTATTTTGTCTAATTCAAATGTACCGTTTTTAACAACAAATGCAGAGTTTTCATCTATTTTCATATTACCGCCGGTAATATGAGCATTAACTGTATTTAATACAGAATTATTGGTTATGTTAATATCACCGCCTGATATTTCACTTTTTTCTCCAAGTGTTATATTTGAAGTGTTATTAATATTTGTAGTACCATCGCTTTGAATCAAAGCCGCAGTGCTTGACGACTGTGTTACATTATCTGTATTAATAGTACCGCCCTGATTATCAATAGTGCCATTCCATTTATCCGCTTTATCAAGGTTAATCTCAGCACTTGCTAATGTTAATGTCGCATTTTTTTGGATATCAAGGGCAACTGCATCTGCAATAGAGCTGCTGCCATCAATTGTCATTTTTGAATTTTCTAACAAATTCAAATTCCCAGATTCTGCTTCAATCTTAAAGCTTGGATCTTTAGTGTTGCCATAATTGAGGGTTCCATTATCTTTTAAAGATATTATAGAGTTTGAGTCAAGGGTATCATTATCATCAATTCCGACAATACCTTCGCCTGTAATATTAATATTACCGCTTGTTTGAATAGCAACTTCATTTTCAATATAGCTGCCAGTGCCAATATTTAAGTTGCCTGTTCCAGCTATTAAATCACCGCTGTTACCGTGAAGTGTTCCATTTGCAGTCAAGCCGCTTACATCCAGTTTGCCTCCATTGAGAGAAACTGTTCCATTCCAGTTATCGCCGCTATTAAGCGTTACTTCTCCGCCATTATTAACATTTAATGTTGTTCCGTTAGCAATTTCCGTTGTTACATCGCCGGCAATAGAGCTTCCTTGGCCGATTGTAAGTGAACCGCTTCCAACAGTAAGTTCTCCAGTATCAGCATCTAAGATACCGTTTTGTGTAACATTTGTTGTCAGCTTTCCGCCGTTAAGGCTTACTTTTCCGGCCCAGGTGTCATTTGAGTTAAGAGTAGTTTCTCCGCCTTCAAGCTTAAATTCACCGTTTTGTGTAATATTTACAACAGCATCCGCAACAACGTTTCCGCTTTCAAGAGTTAAGTCAGAAGCAGTGCTGGAATTACCTATATTTATAGTTCCTGTAACATTGTTACTGCCGGCAGCAAGATTGTTTCCAGTTCCAATTGCATCAATTGTGCCGCCAATGTCTGAACCGGAACCGGTAATTTCTAAATATGACCCGTTTTCAAGAGATATAGTACCATTGTTAGCAATAGAGCCGGCACTTATAGAACCGCCTGTGTTGGTAAGTTTACCATCAACTGTAATTTCACCTTGAGTAATATTTCCGGTATTGTTACCGTTGTTAATATTAAGGTTTCCGCCTCCTGTAATATCAGCACTATTCGAAAAGCTATTGTTAGCAGTCATGTCACCGTTGTTGGCAAAATTACCGTTAATAGTAATATTATTCTGACTAATAACTCCTGTTGTGCTGTTTTCACCGCCGCCAATTGTAATACTTCCATTACCATCTAATGTACCGTTGTTAGTAATTGTATCTGTTACCACAGTTCCGGCATTAGTAAATGTTTTATTCTCACTATTGGTAATAGCAGAAGCTATAACAGAATTATTGTTTGTGAAGGTTCCGTTATTTGTAATTTCTGCTTTGTTTTGATTAGTACCGATAGTACCATTGTTAGTGAACGTTCCTCCGTTGGTAATATCTGCAATAATACTTCCCGTGTTTTCAAATGTACCGCTGGTTTCCAGAGTGTCTTGAGAAATACTGCCTGAATTAGAACCATTGTTAACAATTAATTTTCCGCCGTCACCAGAAATGTCACCAGAGTTTGTGAAGTTATTGTTAGATGTAATTGTACCGGTATTGGTATAATCACCATTTATTGTAACGTTATCCTGGGTTATATTCCCGCTGTTATTTCCGGTTGTGGCTGTTAAGCTTCCACTACCTGAAATAGTTGCAGAGTTATTAAACTCATTTGCTGTAATACTATTGTTATTAGTAAGTGTCCCACCAGTAATTGAAACAATATTCTGAGAAATTGTTCCACTGTTAGTACCCCCGTTAGAAATAATTAACGAACCTGTATTACCTGTAATGCTGCTGGAATTGTTTAAACTTCCTGCATTAATAGTACCATTGTTGGTAACAGAGCCTTGATTAATAAAAGACTCTGCTGTTATTTCTTTCCCGCTGTTATTGATAAACTCTTTACCGGTTTCGTTTGTAATAGTTGATGCAATTATAGAACCATTATTAGTAAATGTTCCTTTATTATCAATAGTACCTTTATCTGATGAAGAGCCAATGCTGCCATTATTTATGAACTTATCATTATTAATAATTTCATCTGAAATTATACTGCTTCCTGAATTATTATTAAATGTGCCATTGTTTGTGAGTTTATCTGTTGTTATTGTTCCGGCAGTTGTTCCATCTCCATTGTTGAAAGTCCCGCCTGTTGTAACTTCATTTTGAGTCATACTCCCGGTATTAGTACCGCCCTGATTTGCACTAATGCTGCCTTGACCTGTAATATTACCAGTATTGGTAAAAGAACCGTTTGAGGTAATTGTATTGTTGTTCTCTAAATTTGCAGCAGAATTCGTAAACTCCTGAGATGCCGTAATAGAACCAGTATTAGTGAATTTATTACCGCTGATATTTACAATCGCCTGAGAAATACTTCCTCCGTTTGAACTGTTGCCAGTGCTATCTTTAATAATTAAACTACCGTTACCTGTAATATCAGAAGATGCATTTGTAAATTCTTTATTTGCGGTCATAGTACCGTTATTAGTATAATTTCCGGTAATTTCAATTGTATTTTGTTCGATTGTTGTTGAATTGCTGCCTCCGGCCGCAATTAGCTTACCGGTACCGGTAAGCTGTCCTGAGTTGCTAAAAGTTGTAGCGTTAATTGTTCCGCTGTTAACCAGTGTACCACCTGTTATGCTGACAATATTCTGCTCTATTGTTCCATCATTTATGCCGCCACTGCTAATTTTAAGGCTCCCTGACGCTCCTGTAATAGAGGCCCCAGACTGATTTCCTATTTCTTTTGTTACTATACTGCTGCTATTGTCAATAGTCGAGCTATTGGTTAACTTTGTATTAACAGTCAAGTTAGCTTCATTATTTAGTGTTCCAGCATTAACAACATTATCATATGTTGCTTCCTGGCTAATTGTTTCGGTTGAGCCAGAAGAGATAGTCAAATCATCCGCAAAAGCTATTCCAGATGACATTGCGCCAACAAAAGCTGTAACACATAAAAGCGTCTTAATATTTTTTCTCATTTATTTAAACTCCAAAACTTAATTCCATAAAAATCATATCAAAAATATGTGGCAAAATAGGTATATATTACAAAAGATTTACAAATCAAAACCTCCGTTTCAAAACTTGGAAACGGAGGTTTTGATTTGTATTTAAAATTTTTCAACAAACAATTCGAAATAACCTTGCGGATGGTCGCAAACCGGACACTTACATGGTGCTTCTTTTCCGATTTGGGTATGTCCGCATTTTCTGCAAACCCATTGTGTAACTTCCTCTTTCTTAAACAATGCTCCTTCTTTTAGCAGCCCTGCAAGTGTTTCAAATCTGTGGGAATGTCTTTTTTCAATCTCAACAATATTAGCAAAAAGTCGTGATATTTCATCAAAACCTTCATCTTTAGCAATTTGTGCAGATTGTTTGTATAGAATTTCCCACTCTTCTCTTTCTCCGCTTGCAGCAGCAATCAGATTACTGTAGGTATCACCATAAGAAAAAGGATAAGTTCCGTTAACCTGAAAGTGTTTTGAGTCCGGAATTTGTTTATAAAATAATTTGGCATGTTCTTTTTCATTTTCAGCAGTAACTAAAAAAATATCGCTTATTTGTTCATAACCTTCTTCCTTTGCTACTTTTGAAAAGAATGTATACCTATTTCTGGCCTGTGATTCTCCGGCAAACGCATTAACCAGGCATTGTAATGTTTTTGAATGTTCTAAATTCATAATACCCTCCCTGTAAAAATAAGAATATAAGAATATATGGATGAATTTTACTCCCCTGACGGGTAAGAAAGTCGGGTAATTTTCTCTAACTAAAGTATTAGAATAAATTAAATATTATGTAATTTACGATTGTTAAAAGCCTCTGTTTATAAGGGGTTAAACTCTGTGTCTACTCCATATGGAGTATTCTCTAACTAAAGTTGTAAAGTTATAAAAATTAGTGCCGTAGATATAAGGGAAAGGCAAAATAATTTATTGAAAGGAAATTATTATGGGATCAACTTCAACGATTACAATTAACACGAATTTGTCATCCCTCACATGTCAAAAGTATCTTAGAGATGCAACCAAAGGCATGAACACAGCAATGGAGAGATTATCTACCGGCTTCAAGATAAACTCTGCAGCGGATGACGCAGCCGGTTATGCAGTTTATAACGGCATGGAAGCTAAAATAAGCGGTTACGATATCATTGAAACAAACGCTCAAATGGGATTGGATATGTTAACAACTCAAGAAGGTGTTTTAGATATTATTAACGATTATTTACAGAGAATTAGAGATTTAACCATGCAGGCCGCTAACGGTACTTATGGTTCCGCTTCTTTAGATGCTATCAGTCTTGAAGTTCAGCAGAGAATGGATGAAATTAACCGTCTTTGTGAAATTACTGACTTTAACGATGCATATCTATTGGATGGCTCAAGAACTGAAGATATTAACCTGCAGGTAGGTTTGTATTCTGATAAACGATGTGTTATCAAGATGGATGCATTCCTCTTTGCTAGCGCAAAGTCTACAGTTATAATGGGATTCAAATCTACGACTAAAGGCGGCTATATTAATTTGAACTCAAGTACAGCTGATGATACTTATGAGTATAGAGCAAGAGAGCTTAATCCTGACGGTACCCCTAAAAAAGATGCTCAGGGAAATCTGATATATAAATCAGGCTCATATGAATCTGCACTTGCAGCTGCTCTTGCAGAAAATGGTGTAATCACAGCTGCTGATGGTGATGCAACTATCAATAAAACAAAAGACGGAAGTTCTATTTCTATAACAAATATGTGTAATGCAATTTATAGAAATGATTCATCTGCTCGTGAATTCATTGACTACATTGACGAAGCAATTGATAATGTATCTCTTAGATGTACAAAAATCGGTGCTTACATGAACCGTTTAGAATCCGCAATTGAGTCAACAGATATTCAGAGAGAAAACTTAACCGAAGCTGTTTCTACAATTAAGGATGCTGACGCAGCAACTGAATCTTCAAACTATATTAAATATCAGATTCTTCAGCAGGCAACTGCAACACTGCTATCAACAGCTAACCAATTGCCTTCAATAGCTTTGAACCTGATTTAATAAACTTGTAAACGTAGAGAAAATAATAGAGATAATAAAGGTCCTTTCAATGACCCTCAGAGTCGTGCGCTCTGAGGGTTTGCCTTATGCTACGCACGTAGACATTGGGCGGCTGGTTTAGTGCAACTACAAGTATGTATTAAGACTCCAAGCCCGCCTTTAGGTGTTACGCATGTTGGTTGCAGCCCTATATTACCGTTTTCAAATATTCAATAATATCATCTGACTCATACATCTGTATGTTTCTATCAGTATCAACCAAAAACGGTACCTGTCTTTTTCCGCCCATTTTAATTAAGGCTTCTTCTGAGGGTTTGTCTGTAATATCAACTTTATTGTACTTAACTCCTTTTTCGTCAAGAAATGACATAACCTTGCGACAGTATGGACATGTTTCCAGGATGAATAAATCTAACACTTTGACCTCCTTTTATTTAAGTTTAAACCTCTGGTGTAAAAAAACATTCCCCAATAATATATAGTTATGCTGGATTTCTATTTACCCCCATGCTAATATAAAATGTGCGAGGTAGATATGTTAAGACATTTTTTAAATTCAAAAATACACAGAGCAACTGTTACAGATGCAAATTTAAACTACGTTGGCTCAATAACGATAGATGAAGAATTTTTAGAAAAAGCAAATATACTGGAATGGGAAAAAGTTGAAATCCTTAATATAAATAATGGAGAAAGATTTCAAACCTATGCAATAAAAGGTGCAAGAGGTTCCAAATGTTTCTGCTTAAATGGTGCGGCTGCACGTAAAGCACAGCCGGGTGATAAGATTATCATTGTTACATATGCAGAACTGACGCCGGAAGAAATCAAGACTCATAAGCCGACAATTGTTCAAGTTGGAGAAGGTAATTCAATTGTCAGGCAATAATATTTCAAAACTAAAAAAGAGTAAGAAAAAGAAATTCACAATCAATATTAAAAATATGGGTGTCAATATTGATAAGAATGAATACTATGAGATAGTTAAATCAAACTCTGCTTTTCCTGAAAGAGGACTTTAGTCCAAAATATGTACACCTGTTGAGCTTCCTGTTCCAAAGTTATTGACACGATAGCCTTTGCCGAAAGGACTGGAGTATCCTGTTGTAGATGTACTTCCGAATGTAGATGGAAATTGTGTAGTCGTAAAACTTGAGTTACTGGAGAAAAAAGGGTCATCATCAAAAGATGAATTAAATGACGGCGTAAAGCCGGTAAGTTGACCTCCGAAGAAATTTCCAATATTTCTTATTAAAGATGTACGATAGTTATTTTTAGGTCGCGATAGTATTGCATTTCTTACGTTATCGTACCTTGTATTAATGTCGCCTTGCTGTACAGCACCAAATGCTTGCATTTCAAGTCTTTGTAAACGTTCCAGGTCGCTTTCGCGTGTAAAATTCCTGTTTAATGTGTATTGTTCAAGTGCGCTAAGGTCAGAAAATGAACTTCTTCTTGGATGGAAAAATCTTCTCTGATTATAAGCATTATTGTAGAAATTATTTGGTCTGTAATAAGGACGTCTGTTATTATAGTATCTATTTGGCGGTCTGTGGTAATGTCTGTTGTTAAAACGATTATTATACACAGGACGTCTTGTTACTATTGTGCGTGATTCGGCTAAAACAAACAGCGGGTTTAATAGGGCTGCTGATAAAATTAATAAACTTAAAAAAACTCGATACATAAAAAATCCTCCAAAATGATATTAATAAACTTGGAAAATTTTGTGTATCGTCTGGGAGAGCAGGATTAAGTGTCTAAAAAGATTAATTTTATTATAATATTACCCCTTGCAAAAATCTTGAAATTCTATTAAGATATATGTATAAATATTAAGAATTTCAAATTTTTGTAAATTACAAGGTTAAAGGTGGTCGCATGGCAGAGAATGAAGAATTGCAAGAGACGGGTTCAGAAGGAGAAGCACGTCAAAAGATATTAGTAGCTGATGACGAAGCAAGTATCAGAAGAATCTTAGAAACTCGTCTTAAGATGGTCGGATACGACGTTGTAACAGCTGAAGATGGTGAGGAAGCTGTTGAAGTATTTAACAAAACAAATCCAGATTTAGTGGTGCTAGACGTTATGATGCCAAAGATGGATGGTTATGGAGTAACTAGAGAAATCCGTAGAACATCAGATGTTCCGATTATAATTCTGACAGCATTGGGCGATGTTTCAGAAAGAATAACCGGACTGGAACTTGGTGCTGATGATTATGTTATAAAACCATTTAGTCCAAAAGAGTTAGAAGCTCGTGTGAAAGCTGTATTAAGAAGAACTATTAGTAAGGATGTGATTATTCCATCTTCATCATCTTCTGCTTCAGGATCAGCTGCTGGTGCTAAAGGTGGTAAGAATATTATTACAACTGGTGCTATAAAAATTGATACAGCAAGACGTCAAGTTTATAGAAAGAATGAACGAATTCGTTTAACAGGGATGGAGTTCAGCTTATTAGAGTTGTTAGTTAATAACTCCGGTCAAGCGTATTCCAGAAA
>OLSE01000896.1_pt1 | contig 29867 bp, 29 predicted proteins | sample 1673191 | NCBI WGS metagenome assembly OLSE01 (sample SAMEA3136764, study PRJEB25190) | human gut metagenome | biome: human gut; feature: human-associated habitat; material: faeces | place: Austria | collected 2013
GCCTTTGGAAAGAACCACTGCACCCAGCACCGGATTGACTATGACACCCTTTACAGCCATGTGCTGCGGAAAATCCGGGAATGTGCCAGAGCTGCCCTGATGGACGGGGAAGCGGTTGCCGACCGCCTGACCAATACCTGTGAAGCCGAGCAGCGGGAACAGCGGGAAGCAATGGAACGCTCCCTTACAAGGGACGAGGAACGGATTGAGGTTCTGGACAAAATGGTCATGCGGCTTTATGAGGATATGATTGCAGGGCGTATCAGTGAGCAGAATTTCAACACCATGCTGGAAAAGACACAGACCGAGCAGACGGAGCTTAAAACAAAAGTGTCCGAGGGCAGAAAGCGGCTGTCCGATGAAGTCCAGCTTGCCAATGACGCAAAACAATGGGTGGAAGCCATTCAGGAATACGCCAACATCACAGAGCTGGACGCAGCCACCCTCAACCGCTTAATCAAAGAAATCGTCGTGCATGAGCGCATTGACGAAGATAAAACAAGACACATTTCTATCGAAATTCATTTTAATCTCAAACCCATCCCGGAGGTGGAACAGGTCACTGCCTGACCTGTCCCGCCGGGACGGTTCTCTTAAAAACACCATATAGATTTTTTGTACGCCGCCGCCCGCCATCGAGCAGAGTTTTACACCTAATTGGGGATAAAACATTTGATATCTCTACATTTTTTTTGAATTTTGCTCATGGCGATAGAAACCATATCTAAAGAGATTCTGTTGGCGAATATACCCGAATCTATCACAAAGGAGAGACACTTTATGACAATTCCGCCACTTTTTTTAGGTGAAAAAACGTCTCAGGCTTGGGAGATACGCCGCCGTGAACTTATGGAACTTTTCTCACAGAATGTGTACGGCGTAACGCCGGAGATTCATCTGGACAAAACGAGCTGCACCACCCCTTGGGTGTTGGATTTGAGCGACGGCGTGCGCTATGAAACCCATCGCCTGTTTTTCGCAAAAGGTTCGGTGTTCTGCAGTATGCGCTTCGAGTTGTTTTCCGTCCCATCAGATTATCCTCTTCCCCTCATTCTGATGATTGACGTATTCGACTCCAGTCCTGATAACATCGACTATCCTCAACTCTCGGAATCCCTGAAGCGGCGTCTTCCGTATCCTGAGATTACACGGCAAGGGTATGCTGTGGCAGTGGTTCACACGAACGATCTGTGCAACGACTGTCCCCGGACATACACACGCGGAATCATGGAGATTGCTCCTCGTGAAGGAGAGCACAGTTGGGGAGCCATTGGCGCATGGGCATGGGGTGTCAGTCGTGTTGTGGATTACGTGTGGAAGGATCTACGGTTCGACCGAGAAAAAATTGCCGTAATCGGGGTATCACGCGCCGGAAAGACCGCGCTCTGGTGTGCGGCGCAGGACGAGCGAATCTCTGCTGTTATCGCTACTGTAAGTGGATGTGGCGGCGCATCACTTCTGCGCGGAAAAACCGGAGAGCATATCCGTGATATGTCTTCCCAGTTCCCGCATTGGACATGCGAGTCCTACGCTCGGTATTCGGACTGCGAGGAGCGGCTTCCTGTTGACCAGCATATGCTTCTGGCTCTGTGTGCGCCTAGACCTTTGTATCTGTCTGATGCAATTGAAGATGACTGGGCAGACCCGCATAAAGCATTTGAAGCGGCTGTTATGGCGGGCGAGGTTTACCGAGTACTCGGGCGAACAGGGCTTTGCAGTGAAGAATTTCCGGAAGTACACCATCCGTTGCTCAATGGTGACATCGCATATCATGTCCGGACCGGTGGCCACGGGTTGCTCCAATACGACTGGGAGCAGTATCTCAAGTTTCTAAGTCGGTATTTTCTTTCACGGGAAAATCATGGCAATCCTTAAACTTCCTTTCAAAAGTTCAAAGTTTGTGATACAACTTTATATGTGATTATAGATTCGGATGTCTTTCGGCACCGAAATGACCCAATTTTATCCAAGACCCAGACGTTCAGCGTATGGGTCTATTCTTGATTTTAAAACTATGAAAGCATTTGAAATTACATCCTCTCTCCGCTGGAAAATATTAGTTCGCAGCGCGACCGTCATCGTCTGCTTGTTTCTTCTCATTGGCTATTTTGTTATCCGTCGGGTGTGTGCTATCGAATACGATACTGCTATCAGGGACAATCGAATCCTTGTGCAGACTATGAGCGACCGCTTTACTGAAAACATCGAAGCGTTTGTTCACCAGATCGATTTTGTTACGCTTGACGGTGAGCTTCAAGGGCTCATCACGGATCTGCAAAAACCGGGAGCCGATCAGTACGTCGCATCCAAGAAACTGCGGAGCTTCATCACGCTGCGTAGCATTGTGATGGACGCGATCAGCGGCGTGTATCTTTACGATACCAGCGGTGCGCAGATTGTGAAATGGGAAAAGACTCCAAACCGCGCCGACCACTATTCGCTCGCGGACCAGATAGATATCTCACGCTACTCACCGAACGGGAGCGTTACAACCGAGTTTATCGACGGACATCTCGTCTACCATCGCGCTGTGCGCGCCTTGGAGTCATGGGATATTGTCGCGTACATTTCTTTTTTATATGATGAAGACTACCTAAAGGAGAACCTGAAGGTCATCGGTGGGGACAAGACGGGTTTCATCGGCTTGTATGACAGCGTTAATCAGGTTTTGATTTGTGCGGACGAGTACAATCGCGCCGCTTATTTACAGGCGCTTGAGGAACAGAATTTTGTTAGCACCGCGCAGGAAAGTCGAAACAGCGTCGAGGGCATTGGAGAGATGATCTTCTGCGCGAGGGAGGTTGTGAACGACGGGTGGTATCTGGTGAGTGCGTTCTCCAGCGACCGAATTTATCAGGTGCAGCCCACCATTATTCTGATGGTCATTGCTTTTGTGCTTCTAGCGATTCTTGTCATCTTTGCCGTCACGCTACAGAACCGCGCAATCATCATAGAACCAATCGGGAAAATCATCGCAGCCGTTGCAAAAGTACAGAACGAAGACTACGATATTCACCTGGATATCCGAACAGGAGACGAGATTGAACTTCTTGCTCGGAACTTTACGGTCATGGCTCAGCGCATCGATGCGCTTGTCAATCAGAATCTAAAAGGAGAACTGCAGTACAAGCAGGCCCAGTTCGCACAACTCCAGCATCAGGTCAAACCACATTTTCTGTATAACACATTCGAGTGTATCAACGCTCTATCTCAGCTTGGCCGCACGGATGAAGTGCGCACCACAACCAGTTCTCTGGCCACGCTGATGAAAACCAAAATGAGCGACCAGCGCTTCACGACTGTCGGCGAAGAATTCGTCTGCGCAGAAGCGTTCTTGCAAATCTACGAGATTATGTATGGGGAGAATCTGTCTTACGAAGTCATGCTAGATGAAGACTGTCGAAGCTTGATGATTCCTAGCCTAATTGTACAGCCCATCGTCGAAAACGCAGTATTGCACGGCATCGTCCCCAGCGGACGGAAAGGAATCTGCACTATGGAGGCGTTTCTGGAGGACGAGTTCCTTCACATTCGCGTCTCGGACGATGGCATCGGCTTCCCGGACGACCGCATCCTCCCAGTCATCAACTTCATCGATGGCACCGCCACCCCGGAGCAGATAGCCAGTTTGGGTGTCGGCCTACGCAATATGATTGAGCGTGTCCGCCTGAGTTATGGAACGCAGAGCGACATTCTGTTTTTGAGTGACCACGAGTGGGGTACATCATTTGAACTGATTCTGCCCCTGCATCCGGTCCAAAGCCAGTTCCTGTAACCGGATGCGCATGCATAAGGAGGACTGTCATGGCACATTATTCAGTGATACTCATTGACGATGAATCCCTGATTCTGGAAAGCCTTCAGTCGCTGATCGACTGGGCGCAACTTGATTGCTTTATCGCCGGGACTGCGAAAAACGGTAGGCAGGGACTCAAACTGATTCGCCGTCTCCGTCCGCACATCGTTGTGACCGACATCAAAATGCCTGATGTCTCCGGAATCGAGATTGCCGAATTCTGTGCCCAACAGCTTCCGGGAACCAAACTGATTGTGCTGTCGGCGTACGCGGACTTCGTATTTGCGCAGAGCGCGATGCGCGCCGGAGCATCCAACTACCTTCTCAAACCTCTGTCCCGAAACGAACTGGCATGCGCTGTCCAAAAAGTCGTTTCGGAGCTGAACACCGCCGAGCGTTCCATGGCGTCGCGCTCTCTGGCTGAAACCGACTTTGAAAACGCCAAAACACTGGCCACCTCGAGCCTTTTGTTCAATCTGGCACGCTATGGTACATCCGGTTCCTGGCGCGTGGACGATGACTGGGTCCGTGAAAAAATCGAAGCGGGCAGCGTCGTCGTTATGGGCACATTCTTTAATCTGACCTGTTCGATCGCCCCTGCATTGGCCATTGGCCAGACGCATGTACACCAGTGGCTCCATCATGCCGGATACAATCCCATTTTCGGTAGCGCCGACGAAAAACTCATTCTTTTGTGCACCGTGGACAAAGGAATCGACTATACCACCGCAAGAAACCGCTTAATTCAGACTCTCAGAGAATTTCTCCGCACGCTTCCGGAGAAGCTCGGCGTGGGTGTTTTCTGCGTCAGCGACGTGTACAGCACTGGCGATATGCTGCAGCGCTGTTACCGTGACTGCCTTTCTATGCTGCGCTGCGGCTTTTTTTGCAGCACGAGCAGTGTGATTTCCCACAATCGTGCAATTCCCGCCGCCCCCCCTGGCATTGACCCACAGGAGTTCATCTTTGCCCTCAAGCACGGACGTCCCGATATGATTGAGGTGCTGCTCTCGCGGTGGAAACAGATTCTCCTGCAGCAGGAAGACGAACAGTTTGCGCTTGAGAAGATGCGTGAGTGGTCTCGCATCGCCACGTTGTGCGCTGCTAAGTTAGGCATGGACTCCTGCGGTCTGTGGATTCATGAATACGAGCACGAGAATTTCGATACGCGCTTCGAGTGCATGCGTCGAGGAATTCTAGCCGTGTGCACATACGCTAAGAAGAAAGTCGGCAACATCAGCCGGACATGTCTGTATGTGGAGGAACATTACGGCAATCGTGATCTGAATCTCGAAGCTGTAGCCACCGAGTTGGGACTCAACAGCAGCTATCTGAGCCGCGCCTTTAAGAAAGAGATGAACGAAAACTTTTCCGAATATCTCGTTCGCATCCGTATCGAGCGCGCCCAGAAACTGCTGCGTGAAACCGACATGCGTACTTACGCCATTGCGGAGGAAGTCGGCTTCTGGGATGCACACTACTTTAGCCAGGTTTTCAAGAAAAGGTGCGGGATGTCACCGGCCGAATACCGTACAAGCGTACGTAAAGATAAAAATTTTACCACATAAACCTCAAAAATCACTCCTATTGGCATTTCATCCGTTCATGTAAAATAAAGGAAGCAAAGAGACTGACTCGCAGTCCGATTTCATTTCAAAGGAGGATTCTAGATGAAAAAGTGCTTGACATGGATATTGGCGATCAGTATGGTTATGGCCATGCTGGCTGGCTGCAGCGGAAGTTCTTCCAGTAGCGGGGACACGGCCGGAAGCTCCGGTGGCTCACCCGATGAAAAGCAGGTCACCATGGACATGCTCTGGTGGACCGACGGCAACGAGACGCAGGTCATGCAGGATTTGATCGACGAGTATGAAGAACTCCATCCCAACATTACGATCAATCTTCAAGAGATTGCTTTTGACGATTTGACAACAAAACTCCAGATGGCGATTGCTGGCGGCGAAGCGCCTGCTTTGTCCCGCGGCACTGAATCGACCGTCAGCCGTCTGGGCGACGCTATGGTCGACTTCAGCGAGTATGTCGACACGGATGCTCTTCAGGAGGAATACATCGACTCAATCGATTACCTGTACAAAATGGGGGACAAAGTCGCAGCCGTTCCGACGGAAGTGACCGCGAATGGCATGATCTACAATAAGACCGCGTTTGAGGCAGCAGGTGTCGAAGTACCGACCGGTCCGGACGACATCTGGACGTGGGACGAGTTCCGCGATGCACTCCAGAAAGTTGTCGACAGCGGTGTCGTCAAGTATGGCATGGTGATTGACAATCCATCGCACCGCTGGGCAACTATCCTGTATGAATTCGGCGGCAGCCTCGCGTGTGAGACGGGTGGCAACCTGTCGAGCAAAGAGAGCATGGATGCTATCAACTTTACCAAACAGCTCTATGACGACGGCCTTGCGGTGAGTAGCGTTTGGCTGAGCGGCGAGGATCCGAACAATCTGTTCCGTTCCGGCCAGGTAGCTGTACACCTCTCCGGCACTTGGATGATTCAGAACTACGAGGAAAACATCAAGAATTTTGAGTGGGGTGTCACATACATGCCGGTCGGCACTACGCGCTCTTCCGTCCCGGGCGGTAAGAACATCACCGCGTTCAAAGGCACCGGTTGTGAGCAGGAGGCCGTTGACTTCATCATGTGGGTCACTGCCAAGGAGCAGAATGAAAGATACTGCAAAGAATGCCTGTATGTCTCTCCCCGCGTCGATAACGCGAATATCGAATACCCCGTGCGCTCGGAAGAGTTCGCAATTTTTGCAGATGAACTTGCCAACACCGTTCCGGCGGCTGGATTCGACATGGGCATGCCTGGTTATGCATCTATTGCTTTGCTTGATCTGCAAAATTTCTGGCCAGAGGTGCTTGCCGGCACAATGACACCCGAAGAAATGGCGCAACAGATCGACACTGACACGAATGAATTCATGCAGGAAAACGGATATCTTGGCTAAGCACCGTTTTTGTCCATTGCGCGCGGTTCACGAATGAAAAAGGTAAATGGCGCGGATGACATTCATCTGCGCCATTTGCTTTTGAAAAGAAAGGTGTACGTCATGAAGCAGCAACACAAAGGCTCTATCACTTCGAAGGAAATGCGGGTGTTTCCATACCTGCTGATCCTGCCGAACTTTCTAATTTTTACGATCTTCATCATCGTCCCCGCCATTTTCGGCATCTATTACTCTTTGACTGACTGGACCGGCATCGGCGACTTGAACTTCGTCGGGCTTGAAAACTACGTGGAGCTTCTGGGCGACACACGGTTCTGGATCACCGTGCGGCAGACATTCATCTATGCCCTTATCACTCTGCCCTTGATCGTTATGATCCCGCTTCTGCTGGCAACGCAACTTGTCAAGAGTATCCGCTGCCGTAGCTTTTTCCGTGCTGTGTTCTACTGGCCGTCGATGATCTCATACATCGTGGTCGGCCTGCTGTTCCAGTTCATTTTTGGCGATAGCACCGGCGTCATCAACTATCTTCTATCTGTTTTTCATTTTTCGGAAGTCAACTGGTTCACAAACGGCATCACCGCAATGGCAGTAGTCGTCCTCGCTTCCGTGTGGTCGCGCTCCGGCTTTTACATGGTGACGTTCATCTCCGGCTTGACGAGTATCGATGACACCTACTACGAAGCGGCCGAGGTGGACGGCGCAAGCTCCTTTCGCAAATTTTGGTCAATTACCCTTCCGTTACTCAAGCCCACTACGTTCCTCGTTGTCATCCTCGGCTTCATCGACCTGTTTAAGCAGTACGGCCTTGTGCTCACGCTAACGGACGGTGGCCCTGCGGGCGTGACAAAATTCGCGGTGCAGTACATTTACGAAGAGGCGTTCCAGCGCTTCGAACTGGGATATGCCAGCGCCCTGTCGATGGTTCTGATGGTGATTCTGGCATTCCTTACTCTAGTACAGTTCAAGCTGAATAAGGGAGGTGCGGTTAATGGGTAACCAAGCGGAAACCAGGCGAAAAAAGAAAAAACGCGGAACGTCGGGTCGGAAAGAAAAACACGTATTCACGTATATTATCCTTATTGTTTTCACTCTGATCTATCTGGTCCCTATCGTCTGGATGACACTTTCTTCCTTCAAGTCAGACGCCGAGCTGTTTGCCTATCCGCCCACGCTTTTTCCCTCCACGTTTTCTCTAGAAAATTATTTTGACGCTTGGGGGCGCGGCGACTTTGGCCTGTACTTCAAAAATACTACCATCGTGGCAGTGAGTGCAACGGTTCTGACGGTTGTCATCAACACCATGGCTGGATATGCCTTTGCAAAATACCGCTTCAAGGGTAGCACGGTAATCTTCATGATGTTTCTCGCAACGCTGATGCTCCCGCTCGAGGTTCTCATGATCCCGATTTTTCAGGTCGTGCGTACATTCCACCTGTACAACAATTTCCTTGGCCTGATCATCCCCTCGGCCGCGACACCAGCCGGAGTGTTCCTCGTACGCCAGTATTTCTTGACCATTCCGAACGAACTGATGGAATCTGCGAGGATTGACGGCGCAAGTGAAACGAAGATTTTGTTGCGTCTGATGCTTCCACTAGCGAAACCTGTCATGAGCGTCCTAGCGATTTTCGCATTCCTGTGGCGCTGGAATGACTATATGTGGCCTCTAGTCGTCATCCGCGACACGCAGAAATACACGGTGCAGCTTGCACTTGCCAACTTTTCCGGTCAGTACGCCGTCGACTGGGGCAGCCTTCTGGCGATGTCTGTACTGACGATGATTCCCGTTCTAATTATCTTCCTAATCTTCCAGAAACAGTTCATGAAAGGCATGGTCGCTGGCGCGGTTAAAGGCTGAGCTTACATGATATGCTCTGAAGCTTAGGCACCTTCAATGGAAATTAGCTCTGAGCATTTCAGCCTCGTTACGATTGAACTCGATATATTTTTTGTTCACACAAATTACGAGAAGATTAAGGTCGCATGTCTGTGCGTTGACTTCGACTGCCATATGGCGAAGGAATCCTGTGTGTCGACTACGGATTGTATGGCTGGACTTCTGGCTAGGAAACGAGTGTCGCCGCGAGAACCTTATTTCATCAAACTCACGAAGAGAGCTTTCTCTGTTGTGATTCACCCGGGTGGTCTATCCCTGACGATTGAAAAGAAAACACTCTGTTCGTGCATCGCTCATGAGGAGATTGTTCACACTGAACAGTAACTGCTGCGGTCCATGTACAAATGCGCTGTTTTACCAGTTTAAACATTGTCATTAAATGTGCTTTTGCTAATCAGAAATGATATGTAAGCAGATTGAATTTTAAAGAAATATCCCGCAGATTAGCGCACAGGGATAGAGCGGATTGCTGACATTTACTTACTTGATTTTCGGCAGGCACCTGTTCCACAAAAGTGGTGTGAAAATAGAGAAAAGGACTTTACATAATGCGAAAGGGGAAAGTTGGGAATTATCGCAGCAGGGCTGTTCTGTTGTAAAATGGGCAGGCTGTTTTGTCGGAAGCGGTCGGTCGGTGCGATTAGACGTCGCCGGAGTATTTTGTCGTACAAGAGAAGGGAGCGGCTATGGCCGCTCCCTTCATTAGTGTATTCGTAAGCGCTTAATAAGCGGCCGACTTTCAGTGCACGCTCGGATATGAGATAATGACCACAAAACTCGAAAAACAGCAATAGAGTTTTTCGAGAAAAGCAAGAGGTGGTAGCAGAAATGGAAGACGTGTTGCAGATTCGGGATGGATATCGACTACAGCAGTGGATGCAGTCATTCGGCAATGTAAAAGTAGCGAACTGACGAACAAAGCGTTCTACGCACAAAACGGGATCTCGGAGTAAATGTACTATTACTGGCTTAAAAAGATGCACACAACCATCTCGTAGTTATCAAGGTCAAGATAATCATCCAAGCTAAGATGCTCCTTTTTTTCGCAATAGCCTTTGCACCCAGAGATTCTTCGTAAGCGATTTCGTGTTTCAATTCTTTAATAGTTGTAATATTCCGCAATCGTGACGCTAGCATTTCCTCGATTAGGTCCTACATATGTTTTACCGTATACAAAGGCACATATTTGCAACGAAAAAAGGCTAGATGGAAAGACAGTAAGGCAGTCAGCCGCGCGAGTTGAGAGCGGAGTCATAGAGGTTGCCGTTCTTATTTGGCGTGTGCATCTTTTACAGGTGATTAAAGATCGAGCCGCTCCACGAAGTAAACACCATCGACGCTCATGATTTCTTGGATGATTTCTTGATGCGCAACCCGATGCTGCATGCGAAGAACACACGACAGCTCTACTCCTCTCCGTTCGCTGGAATCAGCCAATTCCACGGAGGTAAGTTCGATTCCTCGTTTTTCTAAGTGGCTTGAGATTTTTTTAATTACATCAAGCGAGGCTATGATTAGGCCAATGCTAAGTCTTTTCAGTCGCTTATAGTAGTTCAGTTCTAGCTTATCTGCGAAAATCATAGTGAAAAGCAACAGAACAAACGTTCCAAATGAAAGAACATAGTAGCCCGCCCCTATTGTTATTCCAAGGCATGCAGACGCCCATATCCCAGCTGCAGTTGTTAGACCTTTTACACGGTGCCGAGGAGTTACCATAATAGTACCAGCGCCGATAAATCCAATTCCTGATACTACTTGAGCGGCCATCCTTACAGGATCCACTCCAGATTCATACCGTTCGAATAAGTAAATTCCAACTGTCATAATTGCACAAGAACCAATACATACAAGCATATAGGTTCTTAGTCCGGCAGGGCGTAGTTTTCTTGAACGCTCTAGGCCTAAAGCTCCCCCCATAAGCATAGCCAAAAAAACTCGACACAATGCGGTGAGCCAGCTTTCCTGACCAAGAAGATGAAAAGTATCTAGAAGCATGTTGTCCTCCAGTACGCATGGCAAGATGCAAGAAGAGATAAAAAATGCCACGCAAAAAGGCTTTTATGCCTCCACAGGCAATTCAAAATACATTTCCAGTAAATCTATATAATCCGAGATTACGAGGTTGCAATGCTCTGTTAGGGCAGATAACCGTTTTGGATCTGTTTTTTTACAAACTCCAACTACATGCATACCAGCGGCTTTGGCGTTTGCCGCCGCCCACGGCTGGTCCTCAAACATAACACAGCGTGCGGGAGAAAGGCCCAAAGTTTTGATACAGTAGTCGTATGCGCTTGTATCTTCTTTGGTTTTGCTGATTTCTCCACAATACAGAATATTTGAGAACAGCGGAAGCATATTAAGCCGTGATAAACCGGGTTCAATTACTTGGCGGTGATTGGCAGTTAGCGCACATAGAGTAATTCCCTCTTGATGGAGCTTTTGAAGAAAGTCCAACGCATGCGGTATCTCTGGAAATGAATCTCGATATAACGGAAGAGTGCTCGTAGTAATAGCGTCTATTAGTGACTCACGGGGACCCAGCTGAGGATAAACTTCGAGTATTCTCTTACTGGCGAGTCGAAGCCCTCCAGAGTCAAATGCTTGCACAGTGTCAACTGCGTTAGTCGGCAAGCCCAAAGACATCAAATAGCGTTCGGATGCAAACCTCCACTCTTCCATAGAATCAATAAGAGTACCGTCGATATCAAACACTGCAGCAAGACACGAACTATCCGAATACATTGTCAAAAAACAACACCTCAAAACTTAAATAAACTTATTAGTATTACGGAATATTGAACGGCGAGCATCGTTCAAAAACGACATATTTAAATAGCAAAGCTCATCCTTTGATCCCACCATGGGAAAAAGCTGAAACGATTCGTTTCCTTGCAACTATAAATAAGGTCATGAGAGGCGTAATAATAATTGTCGCAGCTGCCATCAATAAGTCGTAACGCGTACTCGTATCGTTGTTAAATGTAATTAGACCTACCTGCACTGTGCGGAGCGCATCAGAGTTGGTAACAATCATTGGCCACATAAAAGAGTTCCACTCGCCGATGGCGTTTAGCAAGATGACTGTCATAATGGTAGATTTATTCATAGGAACCATAATACGCCATAAGTATTTCCAACTATTGGCACCATCGAGCCGCGATGAATACAAATAGGAATCTGGTACTCTTAAAAAGTTACTACGTAGAATATAAGTATAATAAACGCTGGCAGTATTAGGTACGATAAGCGCCGCAAAGGTATCAAGCCAATGTAGGCGAGTCATAGTAACATAGTTTGTGATGAGAAGCATCTCATATGGGACCATCATCAACCCAAGGAGCAGTGCGAAGAGTGCGTTGCGCCCGGGAAATTGGAAGCGTGAAGTTGCGTATGCCATCATAATAGAAAGAAAGGTCTGCAAAGCAACGGCGAGTGTTGTTACAATGACTGAGTTGAGAAAATACCTAGGAAATGGCGCACGTGACATGGCCTCACCGTAATTAGACCATTGTGGGGTATCTGGAAGCCATTTTGGCGGTATTGCCATAATTTCAGGCATTGTCTTCAAGGAGGATAGAATCATCCATATGAATGGGAGGACCATGAAGAGTCCGCCAGAAATTAATACAAAGTAGGTCAAAATGCTTTTTAGCTTTTTCTTCACTAGTCTCCCTCCTATTTGTAAAACACCAGCTTTTTCTGAACAAAGAGCTGAACCAATGTAAGGATGAATACAATTCCAAAGAGCACAAGTGCCGCAGCAGATGCCAGCCCAATCTTCCAGTTTACAAAGAACGATTCGTAAATGTAAAAGACAACCGTGTATAACGATCTCGCAGGGCCTGGCTCGCTGTTCCAAAGAACAAAGACTTCGTTAAACACTTTCGATGCGCTGATTACACGTGTACAAATCACTAGAGCAAGAGTAGGGGAGAGAAGTGGCAGCGTAACACGGCGGAACTGTTTGAACGAACCTGCACCATCGAGACGGGCTGCAATGTAGTAGCGAGTATCAATGGCTTGCAGGCCTGACATGAACATGATAATTGAAGTCGGAAGAGCTCGCCAGATTCCAAACACGCAAAGAGCAGCCATAGCGTCATCGGGCTGTCTCAACCACTCTAGGCCAGAAAAGCCGAACATATTCATAATGCTGTTAATTACACCATAGTCGGCGTTAAACATATACTTCCAAACAAGGCCTATTGCAATACTTGATGTAACGAGGGGAAGAAAGTAGGCTGTCTGAAATATTCCTCCAGCTTTAATCTTTTGATTTAGAAGAGATGCAAAAAGCAATGCGAACGCAGTGGAGATTGGTACCGTGATAAAAACATATAATAGCGTATTTTTCAGAGAAGACAGAAAATATCGGTCGGAAAATAATTGTTTGAAACTTTCAAAACCTATGCTTTCATATGTATTGTTGATGAAATCATAATTTTCATAGAAGCTAGTAAAAAAGACGTTGATAACTGGCCATATAACGAAAGTCATACAAACCAATAAAAAGGGGGCGGCGTATAGCGCTGGTTCCCAAAAAGTACGTGGCGTAATCTGCACATCTGAACGTCTGTCTTGAACATCTTTTCTCATAGTGCACCTCCTAGCTCAGACGCGCGCCGGTTTCACAATCAAACAAGAAAACGCCTTTATTCCGGAAAGTTAGTGAGACCAAATCGCCATCACTTAAACAATCGAGATCTTCAGTTAAATAGAATCGAACAGGTTGTCCATTGAGTTCCACAACGGCCAATGCGTCTCGACCAATTATATATTTGCTTTGGATAGTCGCTTCGAAATCAGCTTCCTCGTTGGTGTTCGAAAGTTTTAAGGCCTCCGAGCGGATACCAAGTGCAACCTTACGTCCTTCTTCAACATGCTTAACTCCATCCCAGCGAACCGGTGTATTCCCTGCCATAAAGCGTCCGTTTTGAACGATACCGTTAACAATGCATATAGGAGGGTTACCTAGAAATGTGGCCGCAAACTGGTTAGAGGGGTTGTCATAAAGGGTCTGCGGCGCAGCAACCTGTTGAACAGTGCCACCTTTCAGAAGTACAACCTCATCAGAAATAGACATGGCCTCTTCTTGGTCATGTGTGACAAAAACTGCGGTAACGTGTGTTTCCTGTTGGATTCGCCGAATCTCTTCACGCATTTCTAAGCGTAGACGAGCATCCAGATTTGAAAGTGGTTCGTCAAGCAACAAGATTTCAGGCTCTTTTGCTAAAGCGCGGGCAATAGCAACACGCTGTTGCTGTCCACCGGAAAGCTCTCCAGGACGGCGGCTAAGCAGTTCATCTACGCGTGTAAGTTTCGCGAGCTCCTTAGCCCTTTCTATTCGAGCGGCCTTCTTTAGCTCCTTTTTGCTTTCCAAGGGAAAGCATATATTTTGTAACACTGTCATGTGTGGATATAAAGAGTAATTCTGAAAAACCATCCCAACACCACGCTTTTCCATGGGTACTTCGGCAACATCGTTTTCACCAAAATAGATTTTTCCATCGGTAGGTGGGAGTATTCCAGCGATCATATTCAAGATTGTGGATTTGCCACAGCCGCTTGGACCAAGCAATGCAGTCAAAGCCCCTTCTTGGAAAGTGATATTAACATGGTCAACTGCAGTAGTTTCGTTGAATTTCTTCAGAAGATTTTCTAAGCGAATCTGCATTGTATCTTTTCCTCCATACATGTTTCCACTATACCAGCAGAGAGCTTTCAAAGAAGAAAGCTCTCTGCCGATTTGTGATGGTTCAAAGTAAGTTACTGCTGCAACGCCGCGTCGGCATCAGCTTTATATTGTACGATGGCATCATCAATAGAAAGGGTTCCTAGTAGAATTTCGTCGATACATGCTGTAATGGCATTCGTGGTATCAGACACACCTGTGCCAGCTGGAAGGAAGCCAAGGCGGTCGTACCCATCCACAATGACTGCAGTAGAAAGTGCGGTTTTTAGATATTCCTGATATGCACTTGTTTCAATTGCAGATGTACGAACCGGCATGGCGTCATAGCCAGCCGCCCAAGTGGCTTGGTAGTCCTTTGAAGTCCAAAACTTCAAAAATTCATATGCAGCTTGTTGACGCAACTTATCTGACTTCAAGACAACGGCGTTGACTCCCCACATTGTTACGTAATCTTTCTCAGCGTTTTCCATCACAGGAATAGGACAAACGCCTACATTAAACTCCGCTCCATATTGCGAAAAGATTTTTGCATAGTTCGCGGAAGACCCCAAAACCATAGGGATGAGTCCAGCAGAGAACGGTGAAAGAAGGCTGGTATCATCGCCTTTTAAGCGAAGGTATTCATTGCTCTCTAAATCTTTTAGGTATTGGAGGGTTGCACGGGATTCCTCGGAGTCAAAACATGCAGTCTTGCTTTCATAATCAATGAAAGAGCCTCCCATTTGCATAACCATATCAACATAGTTTTCATCGAGATAATCGGAGCCTAAAGCTTCACCACCGGTAATTTCGTGGATTTGTGCACAAAGGGCCCTCAGATCTTCCCAAGTGGCAGGAGTGCTAAGGCTATGTTCTTCAAAAAAGTCCGCGTTATAGTACATAACCTCACCGGTGCGAGAGAGAGGGAACATATACATGTGTCCGTCCCATTGAGTACTCTCGTCAACGGCTGACTTATTAAAATCTTCAAAAAAGTCAGGAATGCCTATGTTTTCGTCTTCAACATAGGGGCGGAGATCAACTGCTACATTCATATCAACGTAGTTGCTGACATCTGCAGCAGCACTGCAGAAGATTAGATCTGGTTGCGTATTAGCTGTAAGCGCAGCCATAATCTTAGGAGTTATTTCATTCCATGTCTGTTGTGTGGCTAGCACTTCAATATAATCTTGGCTTTCGTTAAAATCTTTAATAGCAGCAAGAAAATTTTCTTCGTTGGTGTTACCGAAGGTGTACCATGCTGTAATGGTGACAGGTTCAGAGATCGGTTGCATAGATTCACTGTCGCCTTCAATTGGTGGAACGCTAGAATCCGAAACGCTTTTTGACGTATCGCTGGTGCTAGGCACTTGGGTAGCACAAGATACACCACACAGAAGCATAGTAGCCGCCAGTAAGATGCATAGACACTTTTTCATGATGTTGATTCTCCTCTCAAAAGATTTAACTGTATTTTTATTATAGCAATAATCATTTTCACTTCGCAACGAATATAAGGAAACGTGCTTTGACGATAAGATATTGTTTGCAAGGACTCAATTTATCCCAATATACAAATATCGGGCTGCAGAGTTTAATCTGCAGCCCGATATTTGTTGGCGACTACCTTGTGCTTCTGTTTTAGATTCCTATCGTATACTTTTTTTAGCTCTTTCAGCGTATCAACTTGTACGCTGTCTTTTAAACAAACTAAGCTGACCTCTCGCATCATACGTTTGTTTTCAATGGGAAGCAAAACAAGCTGTTGTGATTCAACCTCCTTTTTGCAAGAGCGCTCAGACAAAATGCTGACACCGCAATTCTTTTGAACTAAAGATTTAATCGCTTCATTGCTGTCTAACTCCATAGTCACATTAAAAGAGTCGAGAGTTTCAAACAGAGACTGCAATTGACTTTCCCATAATGTTCGCGTACCCGCTGGGGAACTGCGTAAAATTAGTTTTTGGTGCTTGAGTTCATCAAGGGTTACAGCACTACGATGGGCTAGCGGGTTTTGTGGAGATACTACTGCAAACAGCTGTTCCGTGTCTATGGAAAGACAATAAAATTCTGTTTCAGGAGCATTACCTTCAATGACGGCAAAGTCTAAGCTATAGTTACGAAGCATGCTGAGAAGAGAGTCCACGTCAGCTGTGCGGATTTGTACCTGTTCGAAGTTTGTCAAGCTTCCAAACTTCGAGATCAGCTCAACAAAGTCACTTGAGACAGAAGTTCTTGTCATGCCAACGACAATTTGTTTTTTTCGCTTTCGCTCATTTTCTATTTGCTCAAGCATGCGCTCATGTAGATTTTTCAGTTTTTGTGCATATTGAGTAAGGATTTCTCCTTCTCTCGTTAACATCAATGGTTTTTCTCCATGACGAAAGATCGTCACGTCATAGTCTGACTCCAGCTGACGGATGTGTTGACTGACAGCAGGTTGTGTCAGAGACAAAACTTGCGCAGCTTTCGTATAGTTCAAATACTCCGCAACAGCCAAAAGAGTATCTACTTTTGGCGTCAGCATGGAATTGATTATGTTCAACATTGTTATCCCCTACCACCATGTGTTATAATACATTATATGCGGTTGCTGGAATAACGTCAAGTGTGTGCAAAATGCACAAAACAGAGAGCGTTGTTATTGGGAGTTTCTACATTATCTGTAACATGATGAGCTTTAATGTTTGATTTGGACAAAAGGAGAAAGCAAGATGCCATTACGCGATGAACTCGTTACATTCACTCCGTATAACGCTCAAGAAGAAGCAGATCGTGCTGTGATGGTCCGCTTCCTCGATGAATGGCCATCTGAGGTACTGTTTTCCAGAGCCTCGTCTGTACACTTTACTGTTTCGGCGTGGATTGTTAATCCTACTAGAGATCGTGTGCTTATGGCTTTTCACAACATTTATCGGTCTTGGTCATGGACGGGTGGACATGCATCTTCATCGGATGGACTAAACATGTTCGCCTTACAAAAAGCAATGCAGGAAACCGGGCTTATGGCGATGAAGCTCACGAGCAACGACATATATTCTTTGGAAGTTATCGCAAGCAACGGGCACTACGTCGATACTTCTTATGTTTCTTCACATCTGCATTTAAATTTGACTTATTTATTGGAAGCTGATGAGAAAGAAACTCCACATGCCGATATAAAAGAAAACTGCGGCGTGAAATGGTTTGGCTTGAGGCGTGCTGCGGCACAACCGAACGGGGAGTGGATTCGTTCGATTTATGAGAAGCTAAATGCAAAATTGGATTTCGTGTAGGGCGAGACTATTTTATTTTCTTATACTGCAATCAGAATTTTATGTATAGCATTGCTTTTTTCGAGGGAACCCAGTAGGATAAAAGTATCATGGTGAAAGGGGCCCGAGAATGAAAAAAAGAAGAATATACGTGCTTTCCATTGACGCGATGATCTCAGAAGACATTCCTTTTATGCGAACTCTACCCAATTTGGGTCCAGTGCTGGAGGATGCCTCCATCGTCTCAGATGTCATTACTGTTTATCCGTCTCTAACATATACAGTACACGCTTCTATGCTGACTGGTGTTTATCCGAATCGACATCATGTTGTAAACAATGAGCAATTTGTTCCCGGCCAAGAGAATGGTGAGTGGTTCTTTGATTCCCGTATCTTTGATAGTGATGTGGAAAATGTTGTTTCATTGGCTAAAAATCATGGGTACACCACCTGTTGTATTAGTTGGCCGGTGACTGGGCATATAGATTGTGATTACCTTCTTAATGAGACGTGGACTCCAGAAGGTACACCAGACTCTATGTACGAAGCTTTTTTAAATGGTGGCAGCACCAAGGAGTTACTAGATTTGGTTTGGCCGCGCTATGGTAGACATTTGAATGGCCTTTCGTCTCCGTATTTTCACCTCTTAGCACATGGGGCGGCATTGGAAGCAATACGAAAATGGCAGCCGGAAGTTATTTTCCATCATTTATCAATGGTGGATCATATGCGTCATGGCGATGGCGTATACGGAAACAAAGTTTATTCGCAGGCGTACCTTGTGCAAGACCTTATGTTTGGCGCAATTGTAGATGAGCTGAAGCAGCAAGGACTATATGACGACACTACTTTTATTATTACAAGTGACCATGGCCAGACTCCAGTAGATCATTTGTGCAGTCCTAATGTCCTACTTGTTCGAGATGACTTGATCCGGCTGAATGAAGATGGCACAATAAGGGATTTTGATGCGGTATTCCACTCCGCAGCACATAGCTGCTTCGTCTACCTCAGGGATCCAGATGACCGTATGCTACGCGCAAAAGTGTACAGCTTATTGCTAAAATATCAAGCCGAAGAGTCTGTCGGCTTTTCGGAGATACTTACTGCAGAGGAAGTTGATGCGCGTTATCGCAACAAAGGAAGCTTTTCGTTTATGATTGAGGGAACTGACGGATACTCTTTTACATCAAAGACAACGGGCGACCTTGTTTGTTCTAAAACTGATGATAGTAATTATAAATATGCCAATGCAACGCACGGACACATGCCAGAGAAAGGCCCCAAACCCGCTTTCATTATGAAAGGGCCGGGAGTGAAGAAGAATGTACAGCTATCTGGTTGTAACATCGTAGATGAGGCTCCTACGATTGCTAAGCTTCTTGGATTTGAGATGAAACAGGCTGACGGCCAGCCAATATATGGTCTTTTGGAAGAATAAAAAAAGGCAGAGCGATAACTTGAGGGGTTATCGCTCTGCCTTTTTGTTCACGCAAGGGAAAGCACATTTTTTAAATAAGATATCGCGGAAGAGACTGGCCCATTCATGTTGAGAGTAAGATCACATATATACTCGTTTCGGTATTCAGCGTCTAAGCTCATAATACGAAGGACTTTTTCATCCTCTGGACACCCGCGTTGTAGAATAGAGCGAAGCACCTGGGTACGTGCACGGAGTAAAAACACCAATGCCGTATGGTCAGGATATGCATTTTTTATCGAAATTCCACCGCAGATATCGACTGGCATCAGAGCGACTCGTCCAGAGTTAATGATTTTATCAAGTCCTTCTTTGGTCGTTCCGTAATACTCACCGCCATAAACTGTTGTCTCAAGGAACGCACCTTGTTCTTTCATCTCAACGAATTCGTTTCTGCTGACAAAGCGATACGATTCCGATTCGCCTTGGCGCCGCTTCCTTGTTGTTGTTGTGTGAGGTCTGGCGAAATGGTCGCTTTTCATCAAAGAATGTACAATGGTAGTTTTCCCGCTGCCTGTAGGGCCGACCAAACAAATAATACCTCCATTGTTTAGGTCTAGCTTTTCAGGATCCTGATATTCTCCGATACGATCAACGAGTTGGATAAAGTCATCGAAGGAGGTTACAGAGAGAAGCCCCGTCAGTTGCTCGTTCCATGGCCTACGAAATAGGACAGGATATTTGGCGTTGGACTTAAGAATGTTGTGTGCACCGTCATCGAGCAGCAGATCGAGAGACAAAAGATCTTTACGCGCGCCGACCATGATGTTACGCTCCGGGACTTCCGGGAAATCTTTCATCAGTCGCTCTGCCCTGGAAGACATACAGGTCCCCCCCACTGCCGTAGTGAAAATCACTTCGCCTCTTTGCACGAGCTTGTGGATGAACTCCTGCGCACCTGGGATAATCGGCTGGTTCTGTACAAAGTCAGCGCGTGAAAAATAGTCTATTCTAGCATCCAAAACATTTCCAACAGTTCCCCACGACGAAATATCGTAAATGCTCATTGGCGAATATTCTTTCTCCGCACATAAGAGATCGATAGCATGCTGGTTACAGCTGTAGAGAACATCGTCAACGTCTACCCCAATTTTTAGTTGCCTTTTTCTCATGGTGCTCCTCCTTCCGTTAGCTTTCTAAATAGATTATATCATAGCAGCGTATCGGGGACTCTAAGAGATTATTTCTGGTTGATAAGAAAATCTAATTGCGCTTTGTCTTGATTTAACTGTGATAATAAGCAATAATTGGAGAAAGAGGTAATAAAAGAATCCAAAATAATATAGGGAGATGCTAGCCATGTATGAAGATATTCCAATGAATGAAGTTGAATTGAGAATCCGCGCCTGGCTTTCTCCGGAGGCTGTAAAAGACTTTGACGATATGTATTACTGTAGAGTGCTTGGCGCCGGCAACAATATTCGCCTGATAGGGAAGATGTATGCTGACCTATCAGCAACAGCGAAAAAAAGCTGTTGGAAGGCAAGTGAGCTTATCGATAGGGTGGAGGTTATCAATGAGTACTTTATAAAAAAAAGAGGAGCTTCCAGCTACGCAATTATTGCGGCGATACGTATTATGACAGGCCGAATAGGGGGCATGCGTAGTAGCAAGTTGGAAAGCGTATGTGATGCATTGGATAATGCATATAAAAGCTATACATCAGTTTCAGATGTATGGAATCAAAAGATTAGAGACAACCTTTGGAATGTGATATGTCACATGGAAAAAGTCCTTCTTTTTGACTATTCAAGTACGGTCAATGCTGTAATGGAAGTTGCTAGAGAGCATGGTAAGCAATTGGAAGTTTTTATCCCGGAGAGCCGCATTTTGGACGGCGGGCACGGCTATGTGCGCAACGGAGTTCAAATGGGGCATAAAGTGTATTACTTCCCTGATGCTGGAATAGCGCAGTTTGTCGAAAGAGCCGACGCGGCGTTCATTGGAGCAGAGACAATTCTTCCTAATGGGAGTGTTGCGAATACTGTTGGGTCAGATGTTACAGCGATTTCATGCCAGTATTATCGTAAGCCTTTATATGTTCCAACCCAACTAATCAAGCTAGATCCACGAGGATTCGATGGATTTGAAAGGCGAGGCTTAAATGAAGACGCCAGTTCTTATTTTGGACTGCAGCTAGAGAAGGAATTGCGTGATGCGGCTGATATGAGCCTTTTGGGTCTGGTAACTATTCCGGCGCAGCTTGTTACGGCCTTCGTTACGGAAGAAGGAGTAGTTCCAGCAAATTCAATGTACCAAGTCGCGAGGGCTTATATGGATAGAATGGAGAAGATTTTATGAGTAAGTTAAACTTTCAGAACAAACCCGTCCTCGCGATGGCACAGCCTGTGGCGTTACCAGGAAGCTGCCGTTATCAAGGCGAAAATATTAAACAAATCTCAGAGCTTTTATTGGAAGAGGTGGGCACTCTCATAGCGGGAGGAGTGGACGGTGTAATTTTACAAAATTTTCATGATGGTCCCATAAAAGATTCTTCATCGCCAGAGGCGATTGGATATCTAACACGTCTTGCATGTGATATCAAGAGGACATACCCCGATGCGTTATTGGGAGTTCTTGTATGTTGGGATGGCCCTGCCTCACTGGTTGTTGCAGATGCAGCACAGGCAGATTTTATTCGTGTAGAGCATGTATATTGTGGTGCGGAGCTAACTGCAGCAGGAATTATTGAAGGACAGTGCGTCGAAGTTCAACGCATAAAACGAAAGATTGGATCGAGCGTTCCTGTTTTTGCTGATGTATTTGAGCCTCACTCTACACCGTTAGTTCCTCGCTCTGTCGAAGATGCGGCGGCTGATTGCGTCTTTGGTGGATTTGCCGATGGCTTGTTTTTATGCGGTAGGAAATTGTCTGAAAGTATTGAATACGCTACGCGGATACGACAGAGAGTCCCTAGTGTTCCGATTATTTGCGGGGGCGGCTCAACGGCGGAGAATATTGGGCAATTACTTAATGTGTTTGATGGTGTCTGTGTAGGGGCGTGGATTAAAAACGGAAGCCTCTCAAACCCGGTTGATCCAAATAGGCTTAACCAGTACATGGAGGCTGTATACAAAGCTCGAGCGTCCATAAAAAGGGATGGTGACAAATGAGCCGTACATACGATATTCTTGGAGTGGGCGATGCGGATATAGATATAATGGTATCCGTCAAAAACTTCCCACAGGCAGGTCAAAAGTCATCGGGAAAGATACTAGGACAGTTTCCAGGCGGGATGGTCGCTAACTTTCTTGCCTCTGCTGCAACGTTTGGTGCTAAATGCTGCGGAGTTTTATGTGTTGGTGATGATTCATTCGGGAAAAAATCTCTTTCGGATCTGTCCTCTCGCGGGGTGCAGATAAAGGACAGTGTTGTTCGAGAAGGGGAGAGTACATATTTTACAACTACGTGTATAGCGCCAGACGGCGAGAAACGGATGATTCTTTGTTTTGGAGGGGCTGTTTATCCAACAGAGCAAGAGGTCAAGGACGAGTCCCTGGCTTCGGCAAACTATGTACATATGACCGGTGGGAATACGAATTTAACGATTCCAGTTGCAACTCGCGCCAAAAAGTTAGGCACTAAAGTGTCATTCGATTTGGAACGTCTGCAAACGCCTATGGCTGATGAAACCAAAGACGCTCTTTTATCTTTGGCGGACATAGTTTTCCCAAATGAAGAAGGGTTGTATAGTTACAGCGGTTGTTCTACTATTGAAGCAGGGGCTCGAAGCTTACTTGAGAAGGGCCCAAAGGTTGTTGTGGTGACAAAAGGAGCGGAAGGCGTAGAGGTGTTCGCAGATGAAACCCATTTTACGTTGCCGGCGTTGGGAAATGAAGTTGTTGACACCACTGGGGCGGGCGATGCATTTAATGGGGCTTTTTTAGCTTCGTTGTGCAAAGGCCATAATCTACAGATGTGCGCACTATTGGCAAGCGCAGCAGCGGCTATTCAAATTTCGGCTGTAGGCTGCCGAACGGCTCTCGCAACAGAGGAACAAGCCGTTGCTTTATTAAATGCAAAAGGGCTTTTCTAAGGGTAAATGGTTAAATTTGTCTGGTTTGATGCAGTTGGCATCACCACACTGTAGTATCGCTAGTTAGGAAAAGGAGAGACTTTCATGATTGAGCAAAAGAGTGGGCATTACGGAGCTATTGAGAGTAAGCTAGCTCCTAGGGATTTGGCGCGTTATATTGATCATACTTTATTAAAGCCAGAGGCTACGTGCGACGATATAAAACAAGTGTGTAATGAGGCGAAGAGTTGTGGGTTTGCAAGCGTCTGTGTCAATCCATCCTATATCAAGTTGGTCGCTGATGAGCTGAAGGGAAGTAATGTAACTCCTTGTTGTGTAATTGGGTTCCCATTTGGCACACATACACCTGAGGCAAAAGCCGCTGAGACTTCACAAGCTGTTGCCGAGGGAGCTAGGGAAGTCGATATGGTGGTCAATATAGGTGCCGTCAAATCCGGAGATTGGAGTTTGGTAGCCCGTGATATAAAAGAAGTAGTGTCTGCGGCGGGTCCCGACGTGGGCGTAAAGGTCATTCTAGAAGTATGTTTGCTAACAGATGATGAAAAAACACGTTTATGCATTATTAGCAAGGAGGAAGGAGCTGCATTCGTGAAAACGTCTACAGGGTACTCCACTGGAGGCGCTACGGTGCATGATGTCGAGTTGATGCGCAGAACTGTTGGAGATGAAATGGGAGTGAAAGCTAGCGGCGGGATAAAGACGTATGAGGATGCTATCGCGATGATCCACGCGGGTGCCAATCGCCTAGGAGCAAGCGCGGGTATTCAAATTATAGGGGGATAATCCATAGGAGTGAGCATTCCTCTTTTTGCTAGCCGCAACGGCTTCCAGAGGGAGGCGTTAGACGCTTCATTTTCCCGTGTTTCCGGCGTTAACCGTTTTTTGAAACTCAGTCGTTGTCCTCTGGCATAGCTCGTCCAGCGTCGTCTCGTATACATTTTTTGCAATATTCAAGAAATAGAAGTGAGTATATAATGTTAAAAAAATACTGAATACCGGCAACTGGGCGATTGACTTTTTCGCCTCTTGAGTTGGCTGGACTTTATTGGACAGAAAGCATTTGCAGGATAAAACCACATCCATTAAAGACTACGCGACCAATCCGATATTTATCAGCGACAGAAACAGCGGCTCGTTTGTACCGCCGGGCAAGGAACTGGAAAGATGTTTACTGAGCGAGGGCATAGATGTGACCTTCCTCTTGTTTAGCAAAGAGCAATATGGGAGAAACGGACCGCGAATATCAATTCAGTATTGGAGACTTCGGTGCGAATTCTCTCTGCTACGAGCAGGCCGTTTTGTTTCTGGGCAATCTCATAGGAGGATGAAGTTCCGTAAGCGCCCAACGAAACCACGGTCTAGTGTGAGGAATAAAAACATAGGAGAATAGAGACATAAAAAAGAGCGTAGATTTTTTGGAGTAGTCTTGGAGTAGTCTAAAAACTACGGTTCCAGAGGGGATGGCTTCCATTAACCGCTTATGCGTTTAAGACAAATACACCGATAGTTCAATAGAATTCATAAATATGAAAAAATTTGTAAAAAATAAGGCAAGGAAGATTGTTACGTCTTTACCTTGCCCTATTTTGTTTAAGATTTGTTCATGCCACTGTTTTTTATTGTTGTCATTCTACAACTTCTAAAGTGGTAAAATGCATAAAAGAAACTACAACCAAATTTAATCGCATCCGCACTGTTAAGCGTTACGTTCTTGCCCTCTTGTGAGAAGTAACAGTAAAGTTGTGGGAATCTCTAATTGCGAATCGTGTCGAAAGGTGATACGATGGTGTTAACGCCACATCCCACCTGTGGCAGACATAATCTCTTTCTCTACCCAGCCGCCCTTGTCTGTTATCCCGGATGAGGGCGGTACTTTTAGAAAAAACAAAAAAACCGGTCTTAGACCGAGGGCTTTTGTCGTATACTATTTGCCAAGCTGCTTCACAGCCTGGTTGATGCCAGTCGCCGCAAGACCAGACACCGCGCCGACAGCTGCCGCCGTGATAGGATCTGTTGCAGGAAATTCAGGCATGCCAGCGTACATGGCTACAAGGCCCAGCACGAGGCCAGTGCAACCACAGATGACAGGAATATATTTATTATCAAGCGGCGTGGTTTTTGCACCAGAGCCAACCAAATAGCACAGAACTGTAATCGCGGCCACGGAACCAATACCAAAAATAGAAATATCCATAAAATCAACCTTCCTTTGTTGAGTTATATAAAGTTAAGTAACCGAGTTATACACTCGCAACATATGTTTTAATATCAGAGATTTTTTTGTTCGCTGCATCTGCACGCATAGTCTCTTCGCTGGCAAGACTGATAGCCGCATCTCTTTCGGCAGTAGCCTGCGCCAATTCCGCTTCCAATTCTGCTGTGCCTCCGCTGTCTGCCTGTGCCATACATGCCGTAATGGCATCCCCGGCAGATAGTTCCACAATTTCGCTGCGATCAGGTAGCACCACAGCATACCGTTTTTCGGCTCCCGCCTGAATTCGCACCCATGCATAGGTGCCATCGCTACCTACATCTGCTTGAATGGGGTAGTGTTCGCCTACCTTTAGACGTCCACCATTGTAGGTGGTATCTACGGCATTCACATCAGCACGAGAGAACACTTCGCACTTGTCGGAAAGAACTTTTAGGAATTTCATATCGTTTTCAGCCTCCTTATCAATCTTAAATGCGTGTCCTACGTTGTCTTTGACGATGGTTAGGTTGTCGGCGCGTACAAAGCCACTTCTGGTATAAACCATTGTGTCGGGGCGAAGAAAACACACATCATATTCATGCATCTGATTTGCAATTACATATGTGCCTCGGCTATTTTTATACTGAGTTGTATTTTTGCCTTGGCTCCACTCACGGTGCGTGTGGTGTGCGAACCGGTCCTTTCGGCCGTTGCCAAACCCACCTTCATATCCAATAATGGTTCCCTGTTTGACATGTGCTCCGGCAGCAAATCGGTTAAGATTGTCATGCATAAATAAAAAGGTAATGATACCCACATAGCCGTTCGCACACTCTACCGGTTCATCGCTGACGAAATACGTTTCGTGGCTGCTGTCGGTGCGCACACGGGTAAAATATCCATCAAACGGTGCAAGCACTGGGCTGTCGAATGCTGTGCTTTCTCCGCCATCGTCACGAGCCAAGCTTCCCTTATGCGAAGTTACACCGTATTCGTCCTGAGTAATACGCATATGCGTACCAGGAAACAATACTTTTTGTGCCATAAGGCGACCCTCCCTTACAGGCCAAGTGCGGCAAGCTGTTGCTCAATATAAGTGCGTTGCTCAAGCTCTACCACCAAATGCATGGCATCAGATACTTGTCCACTGGAAAAATTGGTATTCGTGATCCGTTTCTTCCCAACACTCGTAACGATACAATACTGCTTGTAGAGCGTGTCATAAATGATGTCTCCAGCTTTCTGGCCTTTTTCAGGGTTGTCCTCATCTACCGTACGTGTCATGCGGATTTCAGACGTTGCATTTTCGTCTGCAAATATTGCGGCGAACGTATCTACGGGCATGGCGTCTTCTGGCAAGTGAATCTCCATCCGACTCCGTGCGTTCGGATTGCCGCTGGGGTAAACTGCCGTAGAATCAAGAGCTGTATATTCTTTTCCATTCTTCAATGTAATTTTAAGCATATGTGATCCTCCATTTTAAATCAAATAGCATCCGTTCATTTCGATAGTTGCATTCTTTCCCAAATGGGTAGCACCAGAATCTACTTCCAGTATTAAGTAGTAGTTCCCATTAGCGGTGTTAATAGTAAATAAGTCACTAGATACAAATGTCTTATCATACCCAGAACCAGATTCACCTGTATCGTAATAAATAAGCTGTTGGACTACATTACCGTTGATGTCTCCAAGTGCCACCTTGATTTTTGAAAAACTGTTAGTGATGTACGCGTGCAGGTTTGCAAAGAACAGTTTTGAATATCCTATAGAACTGAATGGACCGAGCATCACGCGTCCCCACCCACGTTCTGTGCCACCGAATGCATCCACCTTAATATGTGTGCCGGTATTAGTAACTGTGAAGTAATCGGTCCATCCAAGATTCTGTGTTTTGGCAACTGATGCGCCGGGATAAATCGTTGCCTGCTTTTTCCAAACCTCAACGTTATTTGCTTTAAGGCTCGATAACGACACGCCGTTCTCTATGACGGCCCCGTTGCCGGGTATTGAATTACCATTAAAAATCAAAGGCATGTTTGCACCGCCTCACGAATAGTTGATTGTCAGCGTAGTGCCGGACAGGCTCATTGTGATGTTGCTTGCCCGCCGCGCATTGGACAGGCGGCTGTCGTTGCCTTGGCATACAGTGCCCGCCGCTGTGCCGAAGTTTTTATTGAATGCATTGTTTTTTGTGAATGCGGGTTCTTTTGCATTCAGTTTTGTGTTCATCTCTGCTTCGGTATAGTACCTGTCGTCATGAGTATGTTCAAAGTCAACGATTGCAGCTTTTTCTGTTTCATAATGTAAAGTATCATATGAGCCATCGGCAAGTTTCTGATGTGCTCGAACAATTTTTTTCGCCATTGAAATCCCTCCCTACGAGATGACCTCAAGCCATATATCGTCTTTTAACTGACCTGATGGCTGATTTTGATTAATTATGATCTGCTTGGTGGTGTTTGCGAGATATGTTTCATACTGATACTTGTAGTATGTTTCAATCGCAATGATGGCATCACGATACTGATTGAGTGTCTCAGCATTGATGAGCATTGTTTTAAGCTCAGGATAAGTAGAGAGAATTGCATTAGCTCCTGCCAGGTCATGCGCAGCATACTTGGCGTGATATTGTTCAATTTTGGTGAGATCTTCAATCCCAGGCTCAGTTTTTTTAGGGAACGAATCAATGTTTTCTGGAAAGGAAGTACCATTTAAATTTGGATATGTTGCGCTGATTGCGGCCACCTCCCTGTAAAATAAAAAGCGCCATTTAAAAGGCGCTTTGGCTTGTTGCACTATTGGACGATAAACGGATATAACGGATAAAACTCAATGCAGCTCAGCGTTGACAGTCCATTTGAAGTGCTTATTTGCTTTACAATATATTTTTTTGTTTCACCTGTGCGCTTTGAAGTGTATTCAATAAGCTGATTTGTTGAAAGCCATGGGATTTCGATGATTGGAAGTTCTAATCGGCTCATGAGGCGTGTTGTTTTCCATGTTTCATAGTCAGCTCGTTGAGAAGCTAAATCATTAGAAAATATATTTTCATATTCTCCGCCAGCCAGTGGTCGTCGAATTTCGTCTTTCCACATTTCCTTTATTGCAAACGGACTATCAGGAATCACACGATATTTTATGTTGTTGCAACTTTCATAGACTTTATCTTCAGCAATTTGTTCTGCGGTTGGCGTAAAAGCAACTTCTTTGCAAATCGCGTGTACTTGGCACTCCCCATAAAAATAGAAGCGTCCTTTTTTATACTTCACAATATATTGCGTTTCAGGCCGCATATCGCCAGCGCTTATTGGAATATTGCCTTCGTATACAATTGGATAGGATGGACCATTGTTAAAAGACATTTTTTGCCCTTTCACTGAGGTCGCGCTGACTGACACTTGAAACTTGGTGTTGAGGACAAGATTGTTGCCATCAAAGTTCTCGTCTTCAATAGTCATCTTGTATGTATCTCCAGAGACCGTGCATTTGTCGCTATAACGATCTGGTTCAATATTTTGTCCATAAAGGTCGGTGACGTTTGCAACTTCAGTGAAAGTAATGGTACAAGGCTCTCCTTGAACAAGCGGGGCCAATTGCTCTGCAGTAATTACAGGTTCGTCAAATTCGCACGTGGGGATACCTTGAAACACAAATGTTCCATCTACATCGAAAAAGGCTTCCCAACCGGGATACAAATCACGTATTTCAACAACTTTTTCCCAGATACTGGTGTTTACGTCAAATTCCATGTCATATGGGATTTCATCAAATTCTGCAATGGTTTCCTCGTACCCATCAGGAACGCTTCTGTGGTATGTGTCTATACGATACTTTTTAAATCCAGCCTCTTGGGTGATAAGAGATATCAGTGCTCCTCGAATACTACTTCCTTCTTCAATCTTTGTTGTCAGGCCACGCACATAGCCATTACGTGTTCCATCGCAGCAAGCTGATTGGTCAACACATGAAATCTGAAGGGAAGAAGTACTTGAATCCCAGCTGAAACTATTATCACAAATCGTATAAACTCCTTTGGGGTAATATACGATTTCTGACGTGCGCATATCTTCATATCCTACATATACACGAATAAGTTTATCAAGCCAAATTTTGGCGTTCGCATCAACGTCAAAAGTTTTGTCTTTGATTACAACAGAAAGAGAGATTGTTCTTCTGGTATCAGAGTCGCAGTCTTCGCTATAAGAGTATTCGGTAATTGAACCTTGAAATGAATCAACAATTTGCATATCATAATTAAGAATCTGCGCCATTACATACATATTTTTAGTATGCTGATGTAAGATTGAAAGATCACGCTTGGTTTGAAAGTGCATGCTCACACCTCCAAACCGACGTTTACCAATCCATTACTCACCAAATCATTCGTGCTGTTGCAATCTCCAATTTCTACCCAGTCAAAATTGATTGATGGTACTTCGCGATGCCCAGACGGGGAGAGAGAGGGGGAACCTGTAACTCGAATCATCCAAACCCGGCCGTCTTCATATTTAAGGCAATACCGCACAGAAAAGTAGCCACAATATCGCCCGATATGATATAA
>OLSE01000899.1_pt1 | contig 29834 bp, 23 predicted proteins | sample 1673191 | NCBI WGS metagenome assembly OLSE01 (sample SAMEA3136764, study PRJEB25190) | human gut metagenome | biome: human gut; feature: human-associated habitat; material: faeces | place: Austria | collected 2013
TGACATTCGAATAGATGTTTCATTTTTTACATGTGAAAGGTTTAAGCAGCCACTGGGCTTACAATTGCTTAAATCCTTAACTGTTTATTATTCTTTCTCTTCCTGCCTCCTTTAAATTAGAAATTAAACTTTCATCAATGCGTCGATTAGTCATTTTTTTGCTGTTTTGCTGTTAATTTGGGATTTGTTTTATAGGGAAATTCGGAATTATGTGATTATTTGTTGCTTTTTTCTTTTGCCAGTGTCTCCCAAGCGTCTCTCTAGTGTCAGACTTTTTGCATCAGGGTCAGACATAAGTCGCTATTATTCGTCACTGTATTTCGCCGTGCAAGCAGGCAAGTTATTCTGGCAGGAAGATGGTATGTGCTTTGCTGGTCGTCTTGGTGCCAGAGTTTTGTATTGGGGGTCAGACTTATCGAGGGTGGAGCTGTTCTTGAGGTCCCATTGGATTCTTTAATCCCTATACAGAGATAAAATGTTGTTAACGTTAATTAAATTTGTAGGCATGCAAAGAGAAACAAAAAGCTTTCTGCACAGTTGTGCCAGAGTTTTTGTATTGGGGTCAGACACAAATTTTAATGAAAATAGTTCACAGTGCGATAATTTATGCATGGGCAATAAGAAAACAGAAAATCTCGGGAAGGTAAGAGGAATTGTAAAGCACGGCAGGGGAGATGGCGTTTCGCTTGGATTCCGCACTGCCAACCTCGAAGTTCCTCGCTCTTCCATTCCGGTCGATGAAGGGGTCTATGCCGCCTATGTCGAAGTTGGCAACCAATGTTTTCGCGCTGCAGTTTCTGTTGGGGTTTCTCCCCTTTTTAAGGCAGAAACTCACGCTAATATCGAAGCGCACATTCTCGATTTTGACGGCGATTTGTATGGAAATGAAATAACAATCGAGTTTGTCGAATTCCTACGCCCAATGATTAACTTTACGTCTACGCAGGAATTAATTTCAACTGTCCAACACAACATAAATCAAGCTAGGGCTTTGCCGCTGTAGTCTAAAAATGTCGTAACAGCTTCACTTCCGCTCACCTTCGTTTGTACGTTAATGGTGTCTGCACTGGAACGGGGCATGAAGTACCTTGCGAGGAAGAATCTTATCTTCGCCTTTTTAGCTGGAATGCGTGTCGATTTTACTTGTTCATTTATGTCAGAGATCAGTCACTGATGTCAGACATTAACCTCTGGTGCCAGACACAATGGTTGGTGGAACAAAAATTGAACAAGTATTTTCACAGGTGACAGACATGATTCACTGGTGTCAGACATAAATGTTGCTTCATAATTTAGAGGATGGTTGTTAGGATTGCGTTTCACGAACGGTGTGATAAATGTATTTTGAGTATGGGGAAACCGAAACTTCATATTTGTGCAGCAAAGACGCCCGTTTAAAAGATGTTATTGAACGCATTGGGCACGTTGACAGAAACGTTGACCCCGATTTGTTTTCCTCGGTAGTGCACCATATAATAGGTCAGCAAATACCTACCAAGGCTCAGGCTACAATATGGCTCAGAATACGCAACGAACTAGGAGTTGTCAACGCAGAGTCGATTCTCGACGCGGCCCCAGAACAACTTCAGTCCCTTGGTCTCACTTTTCGAAAGGTGGACTATATTCGTGATTTTTCGCGAAAGGTGCATTCTGGAGAGTTTGATTTGGAAGCTGTCAAAACGATGTCCGATGAAGACGCAATTCAGGCTCTTGTAGCTTTGAGAGGCATTGGTGTTTGGACGGCGGAGATGATATTGTTGTTCTGTCTTCAGCGTCCGAACATTTTAAGTTATGACGACTTGGCGATTCAACGCGGTTTGCGAATGGTTTATCATCACCGAAATGTTACCCGCAAACTATTCGAAAAATACAGACGACGTTTTAGCCCTTATTGCAGCACCGCAAGCATTTATCTTTGGGCAGTTTCTGGCGGTGCCATCGCTGAAATGAAGGATTTTAAACCCAAAAAATCTGGATAAAAGCAGATACTTTCTCTTCTCTTTTTAATGGTGCCAGACATCACGCATTAGTGCCAGACATGTCTTAATAGATTCTTTTTTTGTCATCTTATTTTCACTGGTACCAGACTTGATGCGTACACGCATTAGTGCCAGACATCACGCATTAGTGCCATACATGACTTCATAAATGGTGCCAGACATCACGAATTAGACATCACGAATTGGTGCCAGACATCACGCATTGGTGCCAGACATCACGCATTAGTGCCAGACATGACTTCATAAATGGTGCCAGACATCACGAATTAGACATCACGAATTGGTGCCAGACATCACGCATTGGTGCCAGACATGATTCATTAAATAACGCATTGGTGCCAGACTTGATACGTTGATGCGTTAGTTATCGTCATGCTAATTGGTGCCAGACATGATTCATTAGTGCCAGACATTACCCTCTGGTAACAGACATAAGTTTTCGATATTTCTTAGCTGCCAGCTAATGGAATCAGTTTTTATGCGTGCTATCTTAAGCGTTAATATTTCTAAGGAGGATTCATGAAAGATGTTCAAAACTTTAATGGTTCAGGAGAAAATAAAAGCAAATCAGTTCTTGCAATTGTTGCATTGATATTAGCAATTATTGCGTTGATTATTTCTTGGGTTCCAATCCTGAATAACTTTTCTTTTATTATTGCAATTCTTGCTGCAATATTTGGAGTAGTCGCTGGAGTAAGCGTTTCAAAGTCCCACGGTCGAAAAAGCGGTAAATCAATAGCAATTGCCTCAATTGTAGTTGCTGTGATTGCGGGAGTTGTTGTTTTAGCATCTCAGGCGGCTTATTCTTCTGCAGTGGACGAAGCCAGCAGGCAACTTCAAGACAGCGCTGACAAAATGACTGGAGATGCGACCGAGCAGCTACTCAACACAGACATTGACGTCAGTCTCGGAGACTTCACTGCTTCGCCAACCACCTATGGAACTTATGACACCAAATTAGTGGTGACTGCTACAAATAAGAATTCAGAGGCTAAGTCATACAGCATTAAGGTTGAGGCGGTAGACGCAGATGGGAAGCGAATCAAAGATGACACAGCTTATTTCAATCAATTAGGATCGAATCAGTCACAGGATGTTGAAATCTTCAAATTCGTTTCTACCGATGATGTTGAATCACTTCAAGGGGCAACATTCAAAATAATGTCGGTAAGCCAATACTAATAATTAACTCAGTTGGCTTGTTTGCTCGTGAGCGTGCTGGCAACCCTGGTCATTCTGCCTTATATATCAGGGTTGCCGGTTTTTATTCTTTTGTTCATTAAGTAACCTAAGGTGAGGAGAATTTAGAGAGAAGTAAGCGAAAGTGAGTTTCGGCGAGCAGATTTTTGTAAAGACGCTGAGGCAATGTTTGTGTGCTGCTCGGAAGTATGTTGATTAATAACTGATCTCAGAAGTGATTGCGGCAAATATGTGCATTCGGGTGTCAATGTCGCATCTAACCTGTGCCAGAATTTGTTGATAGCTATCTCAAACCATTTACGTTACAAAGGTTTAATAGAGAGATGTGCGCAAAGAATGACGCTGATAGCAATAATGCTGTCATTATTCAGAGGATTAGCGTTTGTCAAAAAGTGGTCGAACGACATCTTTAATTTCTCTCTGCTAACATTTCTTTTAATGTTTAAAGAGATTAGTTGGCAGGGCATTAATAAATGAGTTTTAAGGAACCACTAACTGAAGAGTTGTTGGGAAAAATACTTGAGTCGGATTCGATAGAGGACTTAAGTGTTCCGAAGGCTTACTCTGGCAGGACCCTTGCTGAATATCTCTGCGAACTGCTCGAGATTAAAAGCAAAAAGCGGGTAGATGTGATTCGCGAGGCTGGCATTGATGCTACATTCGGCTATCAAATTTTTAAAGGTCAGCGAAATCCCTCGCGCGATAAGGTCCTGTCGCTTTGCTTGGCTCTCGACTGCACGCTTCGAGAAACTAACCGGGCTCTTAAGATTTCTTGAGCAAACGAGCTTTATTCAAAGAATCGTCGAGATGTGATTATTATTTTTGCAATCGAACACAACTTTTCATTTCAAAGAACAAATGAAGCTCTTTATGAATTTGAGGAACCGACGCTTAATTAAACCACTTTAAACGCATGAAAATTACTGCAGTAAAAGATAGTCACTCAGAGAAAAAAGATTCATCTGAAAAACAAGACATTTTTTGCAAGACCTCTTGTTCCTCTATTCGCGCAACTTCTGCTTATTCTGAAGAACTGCGTCAGCTGCTAGAATCCTTCGACCAGCATGGAGTCCGTGTAGAGGAGACAGTCAAAGAATCGAGTAACGAAACAACACAGCGCGTTCTCTATGCCGGCAAGCAGTGCATTCGAAAAGTTATAAAAACAGGAGGTAGGCGCACCGGTTATGATCTTATGTTTGACTTGCAACGCGAAGGCGTCCTACTCCAATTCGTGCCTAGAATCCTTGATTTAAAACAGGGAAGTGATTCCGAAGAAGTCTTCATAGAATATTTAGAAGTGCCGTCATTGCGCGACTTAATTCTCGAGGAACCATTGTCGCGAGACGCGGTGAATAACATATTTCTAAAAATATGTGATGCAGTAATTGAGCTCCATTCACAGAACCTGCCAATTATTCACAGGGACATAAAGCCTTCAAACATATTAACCAACGGAACAAACGTTTGGATTATCGATTTTGGCATTTCTCGCGCTTATGATGCACTGCAGAATTCCGACACCACGGTTTTTGGCACGCAGGGCTTTGCCCCGCCCGAGCAATTTGGGTTCGGACAAACTGATGTTAGAAGCGACTTATATCAGTTAGCTCAAACCTACTATTTCATGGCTGCTGGCCATCAAGCAGAAAAGCCACTAACAAAAATTGAAAATCTTGACGAGTTGTTCGGAAAAAATGTTGCAAACGTTTTGCGAAAGGCTTCTTCCTTTGATCCTGACATGCGCCAGCCAAATGTTTTGCAGTTTAAACAAGAACTTCTTATCGCCCTTCAAAATGATTCCACAGCTGCCGCATCTGCTGGTACGTTTCGTGGAAAAGTGCTCGAAGTGCGCGAAGCGCTTCGCGGCAAGTTTCAATCGGCAGGAATCATTTGGAACGCATTTCTGGTTGTCCTTTTCATTGTCTTGTTTTATGTTTGCTGCAAGCTTGCTTTTGTTCCTCAGTCACCTTCTGTCAGTTCAACTCCGACGGCAGATTTTGCATTTAATGTTGCCATTTATATAATTGGTTTCGTTCCGTTTTGCTTCTTTACTCTGTTTGCCTTTTACGACAAAAGGCGAATCTCTAAACGTTTGAAATTTTTTCAAGAACATGCCGTCATTAAATCGCTCGCTTTGATTGGTATTGGAATTGCATGGCTTTTCTCTGTTGCTTCTTTACTGGTTGCTTTGTTTTACTTTCGCCCACTCTAAGCACTTCGTATTCTTTTCAATTTCTTTTCAAAATTATTTATTCTCTTGTCAATAATTGACTGTGAGGTGCACCGCGATATAAATGAATAATGAGAGATAGGGAATTTATGAAAAGGCTTCTATTTGTCTGTCACGGCAATATTTGTAGAAATCTCTAAAATTCCCTGTAATATGAAGGTTTTTCAGGCTTGAAGGTGGTGCTACTACACCAGTGAGTCTCGATGTGACAAAAATCAGGGCTCGTATTTGGTTGGAGTTCTTGTATGTTCTCCGGTAGATTTGATGGTTATATTCTGTTCAACTTCTTCGTCCGGTTCCGGGCAAGGCCCATAACCAAGCCGGTTGGAAACAAGCCGAATCTTTCTAAGCTCTCCTTTGAACAGGAAGGGGTTCTCGCCAGAAAGCAGGGCAAGTCGGCTCAATGCCAGAATAAACCACGAACGATTTTCAGTGTTCAAGATGGCTGCTGCATCGAATGCCCAATGATTAAAATATCGCCATTGGGAATAGATTGCCGATCCAAGCAGTTTAATGTCCGTAACCTCGTCAATGATACGATTTAGCGCATCACAACTGCTTGCTGCAGCGCCATATTTTTCTGAAAAGGCATGGCCGCAATCCATCTTGAATCCCAATGCCTGACAATCATCAGCCAAGTAATGGTCAACCAGCTCTATGTAGCTGATTTTTTGATCTCTGAATTTCTCAATCCACTTTGTGGCGAATAAGTGTACTTGCTCTAAATACTCCATTGCGACCTCCTTCCGATTCGGATTAAAACTCCTCCCAAGTCCGACCGTTCAGATCATTTGCGATTACATCGGTGTTAGGCATTGTTTTATATCCGAACATATCAGCAAGATTGAAGAGCTTGCTTTTCTGAATCGGATTCTTACTGCTTTTTCTAAAGTCCATCGGGTAGAACTTTTCAACGATGAAATATCTATGGCTAATCGTTCGAAGGTTATAGCCATAATTATCTGCACGACGGATTGCCTCGTTGATGCGTTCAATCTCATCTGTGGTAGGTTCGGCTCCGCTTTCGCCACGATAGGTCATGCTGCCGTTATTTTCAACTGCGATGACGGTTTTTTTCAGCTCACCAATGGCACGGATACTCTTGTCCTTATACAAGCCGATATATCCATGTTCTGAGAAGTTGCGGGACTCCCGGTCATAGAACAAATCCAAATCCATATTATCCTGAAAAGTTGTACCGACTGCGATTGCTCTCATCCATTTATAGCCATCCGGTATCAGCTTTTCATCAAAGCAATACTTCTTGAAATCGTCTAAAACGGCGATGATTTCCGTATCTCTGTCGTCAACAATATCCTCCATAGCGACCAAAAGCTGCTCGAATGTCAAGTTGACGTGCTTGATCGGATGGATAAGCCGAGTTACATTTTCGCTATTATACTTTTTCAGTTCAACCGCCAGTTCATCAAACAGTTGCGGTTTCATCGGCTTGGGGTCAAGGGTGAGCAAAACCTTTATATCCTCAGCGCCAAACTGCTCCAGATGATTTACAAGCTGCTGCTTATAAAACTGATTGTAGAGCTTTGTTTCCACCACTATTTTGAAGCTCTTTTGGCTGATAACCGCATCCGGAACACTATCGTCACCAACGACCTGCAAATCAAAGGTGATTTCCGGGCTTTCGTCCTCTCCAAGAATAAGGCTGTTCAGCATAGAAAAGAACTTATCAGCGTTATAGTTATACAAACGAGAGAGCATCAGCATGGTGTTTGAGGTATCCACATTCTCTTTGGAGTGGTATCTTTGAAAATAATGTATCTGCATATCGCACCTCCTAAAACCCATCTGCCGTTTCGTCTGCGTTGCCGGGTCAGTTGACAACTCAATTCCAGCAAGGGTTTGATTTCATCTGCCGAGACTGTATCATCGAGAAGAATGCTGATCCAATTCTCTTTGTTCATGTGGTAGGCGGGGAAGAATCCCTCTTTCATACGCAGTGAACCTATCATCATCGGTTCGCACAAGATGTTCAGAACATCAACCGTTTTATCTTCTTGCAATCCCAGCTTTTTTGCATTGGCTTCAACCACCAACGCAAACCACTTTTTATTGTTCTAAAGATAATACCGTTTGCCTGACGACCGGCAAGGAGATCACGCAGATTCTCACGACTCTGAGCGTGCGTCGGGTCTTGACGCAAGAAATCCTTGCACTTTGCAAACTGTCCGAAAAGCTGATCGTCCAGGTCGTTTCTGTCGGTCAGCACAACAATCGTTGGGCTGGCTATCCAAGGCTTCCTGAAGCAGATGTGCATAGAATACCATTGACAGCGATTTACCGCTTCCTTGCGTATGTCAGAACACACCACCCTTACCATCGGTAACGGTTGCTCGTTTGGTCGATTGGATTGCCTTTCTTACGGCAAAATACTGACTATGGATATGGTTCGCATCCTCCTTGCGAAAATTCAGGACGAGTCCAATACCTCCCCTGACAAGTATCCAAAGTTTTGGATTACGGCAAAACAATATGCATCTGAAGATGGAATAAAACAGGTTGCGAAAGAGATCCGTGCTCTTTTTCGCGAATATGCTGATTCCTATCCGAATGTGTTTGACGCTCATGAAGATATATCCGTAGGTGACTCAACTCTGATCGAGGCTGCCTCGGTTTTGCAACGCTATACGTTCATCAGCCGCGGTGATGATGCTGATGAGTGGGATCTTATGGGCGCCGCTTATGAGCAGTTCGCACATTCTGTGCTTAAAAGGCAACAAGGCCAGTTCTTCACGAACCGTTTAGTCGTAAGAGCAATGGTTCATATGCTTAATCCGAGTATCACGGACGCCGTTCTTGATCCGGCGGGCGGTAGTGGTGGTTTTGCTACCGAAGCATTTCGCCACAAACGCCGTAAAGTCATCGAGAACACGATTGAGGGCACTGCGCAGAGGGAAAGGCAACTTGAACGTTCCAAAAACACGGTCTTTTTAGTCGAGATTTCTCAGCGTCTTGTCAAAATCGCCAAAACGGCCATGTTGCTCAGAGGTGACGGCAATAGCGGAATGACGCAAGGCAATTCGCTCGATGAATATTCCAATCTTGATGGGTGGATTGCAAGTCACTGTCCTAGGCACACCCCTGACGTTATAGTCACTAATCCACCTTTCTCGGGTCAGAAAACCGAGTCTATGATGATGGACCCGGAAATACTTAAGCTATTCAGCTTCGGCCACAAGCCCACTTCGGACGGAATCTTCCCAGAAATCGGCGGAAAGGATGACTGGGAGGCCAACAGGGGCACAATACTCTCTCGGCAGGCGCCAGAGCTGCTATTCCTGGAGCGCTGCATTGGCTGGCTCAAACCTGATGGGTGTATCGGCATCGTCTTGCCAAAGGGCATCCTAGATAATCAAACCTATGTCAACTACCGAAAATGGGTGCTCTCCAATTGCAAGGTTGATGGTGTTGTGACGCTTCATAAAAATACCTTCGAGCCAGACACCGGGGTGCGTACGTGTATTCTGCTCCTCTCCAAACCCTCGGAAGGTGAAGAGGTTCCCAGCGACTACACCATCTTCATGGCTCAGTCTAGGCGAGTTGGTAGAGACTCAAAGGGTGAACCAGTCTTCTCCCTTGATGAAAAGGGGCATGCTACAGACGTATTGGATGAAGATCTGACCCAAATCTCGGATAGTTATGAAACGGTCAAGGCTAACGGTACATTTATCGAGTCCGAAACGTGCTTCAGTGCAAAACGTAGCGAATTGGACGACAATCTTAATCTGAATCCCCCAGCATTATTCACCAGAATTGAACGCTACCTTAGAGCGCGTAAACGAGTTTGGCAAAAAAGAAGGATGGTCGGTTACCACAATTGGTCAGCTCGATAAAGACATTCACATCTATATGGGACCAAGGTGGAACCCTCGCAGCCTTGTTGTGGAGAATCCAGATGACACAACGGGTCTAACCCATACTTAACAGCAAACGGAGCTTTGGAACAACGCCGAATGACTGTCAAATGGTTCGATATGTCGCGCGCTACCGCCAAAAAGCGTGATTGCGTTGAGAAGCTGCGTGTAAGGCATGGGAACATCTGCCACTCATCGCAATCGCAAACAACGCGGGAAGCCTGCCGCTGCTTATCTGCGCCATCCTGATCACGCTGCTTGCCTCCTGCATGTACCGCACCATGACGGTGGCCATCGTGGCTGACATCACGCCGCGCCCGCTGCGCACCAAGGCCGACTCCGTGCAGAAGATTGTGGGCTACGGCGGCACGGGCGTCATGCTGGTTGCCATCTCGGTCATGGTCCCCAACGTGGAGCGCCCCGACTACCTGCCGCTCTTCCTGCTGCAGGCCGCCTTTGTGCTGGTGGCTGCCGTGGTGTATCTGGTCTTCTTGCTCATGGGCGTCTCTCTGGGCGGCGTGGACATGTGCACCTACACCATGATCCTCGAGTGCTGCAGCCCCAACTCCGTGGGCCGCTACTCCGGCTACTACTACACGGTGAGCATGGCCGCGCAGGTCATCACCCCGATCCTCTCCGGCGTGGTCATCGACGTCAACCCTGCCATGCTCTTTGCCTAAATCACGGGCATGGGTGTGCTCATGGGCCTCTCCGTGGCCGGTGCCAAGCACGGCGACGCCATCCTCATTGACGAGGTTGTCCGCCGAGAGGAGGCGGCCGAGGCCGAGTAGGGCGGGTGCCGGCGCCCTTGCTGCCGGCGGTCGCGGCTCAGGACAGCGTACATAAAGATGAGCCAGACCCCCGAATCCGTCCGATTTGGGATCTTTCTCGTCAAAATGTACGCTAAATCCATGAGGGTATATAATGGGACGCTCTGCTGGAATGCAAGAAGGAAGGAGTGATGATGCCTGGTCACGAGAAGCGCGTCTTGTCGCTTGACGGCCTGCGAGGGCTCGGGGCGCTGATGGTGTTCCTGTATCACGTCGACATCATGGTCAAGCCGTTTGGCGCGGAGGGTCCGAGCCTCTTCCCTGGCACCGCGTCGGTTATGGTGTTCTTCATCCTGTCTGGCATAGTGCTGTCTCTTGTTCCCTTTAAGCACATGGGAAACGGCGGGTACAACTGGCTTGGCTATTACCCAAGAAGGGTCGTACGCCTTTGCGGGCCGCTGTTTGCGGCGATTGCGCTGGCCCTTCCTGCGGGCTACGTGGCCTGGCGCCTGGGGTCCACGTCGCGCTCCGCGCTTGCCGTCGCCTACGACGCGGGCCTTCCCACTGCGGTTCATGACATCCTCATGCAGTTCGACGTGCTGTTCAACGTGTCCGATGGCGTCAACAACCTCTTTGGCGCGCATCTCGTCCGCGTTGACTCTCCCGTCTGGTCCATGAGCTGGGAGCTCTGGTTTAGCCTGACGCTTCCGCTGGCCATCTGGTGCATATCAAGGATTCGCCGGACGGGTCTGGCGGTTGTTGCGACCTTTATTGCGGTGCTTGTTTCGCACTGGACGGGCTACTTTCCGCTGCGCCTTTGCCTGATGTTCTGGCTTGGCGTCATGGTGGCCCGGCAATTCGACAAAATCAAGGCCGTCAAGCTTTCAATGCTGGCCGAGCTGGTGCTGCTTGTGGCCTCCGTTGGTGTTATCGAGCTTTCGCTCGTGTGGCATCCCGGCGGGGTCCTCGAGGCGTTGAAGTCCACCGCCATGAACGCGGCCTGCCTGGTGGTGGTTGTCGTCGCGATTGCCGACGGGTTCACGCGCCGTGCGCTCTCTGCGGCCCCCATGGTCTTTTTGGGAAAGGTGTCGTACAGCCTCTACCTTACCCACGCCATTGTCATCGGTGCGCTCGTTGCTCTGCTGCCCAGGCTCGGGATTGTCGACCCGCTCGCGATTGCCGCGGTCTCGCTGCCCGCAAGCATGCTCGTCTCCGTTGTGTTCTGGCGCATAATCGAGGTTCCCAGCATGAACCTGTCGCGCTCGCTGGCATCGTCAGGGCCTAGGGACGCCGTTCGATAATGCGTCGTACTTAGCTTCGTTTGGAGAGATCTGGTCATGAATAGCCCAAAGCCCGTCCACCGCGTTCTCTTTGTCTGTCACGGCAACATCTGTCGCTCGCCATCGGCGGAATTTATTTTTAAAGACATCGTTAAGAGTCACGGGGTTGAAAGTGATTACAAAATTGAATCAGCGGCAACAAGCAATGATGAGATTTGGAACGGAGTAGGAAGTCCAGTCTATCCACAAGCAGCAGAGCTTTTAAAAAGGCACGGCATTGCATGTGAAGGAAAAAGAGCAAGAAAGATGGTCAAATCCGATTATGATAATTTCGATCTTCTTTTGGGAATGGATAACGCAAACATTTCTGAAATGAAACGAATTGCTGGCGGTGACGGTGACCATAAAATTCACCTGCTACTGGAATACACGAATAATCCTCATGAAATATCAGATCCTTGGTACACGCGAGACTTCGAAAAGGCCTACTCAGAAATTAATCAAGGTTGTGAGGCACTCTTCATAAAATTAAATTCTTAAGAAATTTACAGTCAGTACAAATTTTATTTTTGACGTCTTTGTTGTTAGAAGTGCCTGTTGCCCGTGGTTTTTCTGTTTATTGTTTAAATTTTTGTTTTTTAAAAATTGTTTTTTTACGTTTCTTTGTTTTTGTAGAGGGGTTTAGATTCTTTTGCTCTAGATTACTCCGAATTTGAAAAAGGTTTGTTTTGGTTTTTGAACAATAATTGCTCTTGTAGTTCCCTTTTACGCCTTAGCTAAATCCACGAGTTCGGGAAATTTCTTACGGACTCGTTCAAAACCTTTTGCGCCTTCATGCATGATTGTACATTTGCTGCAATCTTTGGTGCCATCGTCCAAATAGCAAAAGTCTCCTCCGCAATTTGGTCCTAGTGCATAAAGCGGGCAGTAGCAAAAGATGCAGTTGAATTTAACTCCCTCTGCTATTGAGTGGCAAGGGTAATAGGGACAGTCACTGTGAGTGAACACCAGCTGTTCATCATGTGTCACATTCATCCTGTTATCCCTTTCGCAAACTTTCTGCCAATCTCAATTTTAATTCCTTTAATCCGTTTTTTTATGTTTGTCTTCCTACGTTGTAGAGACGAGGCAGTGATGTCTGACACCAGTGAAAACTTGGCATAACGAAAAGTTTAACGATTCCAAAGCCCATCTCGTTTTTTTTGTTTATCTTGGTTCTTCCCAATTTCCGCCCAAAAACGCATTTGCAACGAATTATTTTGATTATGTTAAATTTTTGAAAACAGGACACTTGTGCTTGATGTGTGGCATTTTTGCAGCGATATACTACGCATTGCATGCAAAGGGCATGCGCGTCGATGTCGCGCATTCCAAAGCAATACAGCACGCACTAGACTGACTTTTCTGCCAAATTTCTGCGCGACCCACTTTGCTTGGGATGTTCGGTTTGACGAAAGTGTGATTAGGAAAGGAAGTTAGAAATGAAAACACTTGAAAAAATAAGTGATTTCGCAGGAAAGTACATGGCATTCATCGCGTTGGCGGTCACAGTCATTGCTCTAATTATTCCAGGACCTACCCACACTATTCTACCCACAAGTTGGGTCAATCCGTTGCTAGGCATCGTTATGTTTGGAATGGGCATGACGCTCAAGCTTTCCGATTTTAAAGTTGTATTCATAAAGCCAAAGGCTGTCATCACTGGCATTTTCTCGCAATTCATCATCATGCCTTTTCTGGCATGGGCTTTATGTCTCATATTCCAGTTGCCAACCGAACTTGCAGTCGGCGTAATCCTTGTTGGTTGTTGTCCTGGTGGAACATCGTCTAACGTCATGACCTATCTGTCAAAAGGCGATGTTGCGCTGTCGGTCGGCATGACCGCCTGCACCACAATCATGGCTCCAGTTGTGACTCCAGCTCTTGTTCTTCTGCTTGCAGGTCAAACAATTAACGTTAGCTATGTGAGTATGCTCATGTCAATCGTTCAAGTTGTTCTTGTGCCAATAGTTTTAGGGTTTTTAATTAACGCAGTTGCTCCAAAAGTTTCAGAAGTGTTCGGAAAGGTCCTCCCTCTCATCTCTGTAATCGCAATATCGTTGATTATCATGGCTGTTGTCTCGGCTAATGCAGCAAAAATAATGACAAGCGGACTTTTGATTATTGCAGTTGTTATGCTCCACAATGTACTTGGATATGCACTTGGTTATGGTGTTGGTCGCGCACTTCATCTTTCAAAGGCACAAATGCGCACACTGTCAATCGAGGTTGGCATGCAGAACTCTGGGCTTGCAACTTCTCTAGCTTTGACTCACTTTGCATCAATGCCTCTCGCAGCTGTTCCTGGCACCGTGTTTAGTGTTTGGCACAACATCTCTGGAGCTGTTTATGCAAACATCCTTGCAGCTACAGCGGGGAAAACTTCCGATGCAAAACAGGAAGGAGCTGAGGAAGAAAGCACAAACAATCAAGCCGCCGACAAAAAAGCATCAGCTCACGCGTAAAGTATGAATAAAAACAAAATGCCCAGGGAAACCTTGTGTGACCCTGGACATTTTCCTTTTAGTCGAGTTTTTTCAACTCGCTAAAGTTATATGCAATCACATTGACTGGGCAGTCGTCTTCTTCCTACAACTTGACTTCGCATCCGGGGCATTCCCCATATATGCTTGCTACCACTCGAATTGTTCCCTCAGGTAAATCTCCGCGTTCAATCAGCGAATTCACTCGGTTGTTCTCGTATATCTCCATTTTCTTCTACTCTCTGGGAAGTTGGTTATCATTCCTTGATTCATAGAGCCTTTATCAATTTGATAATCTGCTAATACTTTTTTTGTGTGGCCATTCTTGCCAACAACAGGAATTCTGAATTCATGTTTTGTTCGGTATTCAGACAGTGGGGGCTAATAAGGAACTGTTTTCCCTGATAGCACTGCTGTGTGAGTCTGATTTATCAAGCCTGAAGCATATGCTATCGTAAATCTTTTGCCCTTTTTTCGTATGCTTCTGCCTTTCCTGCTGAGTTTGGGTTTCTTAATTTAAAGTGTGCACGTCTAAATTTCCTAAAGGTGCTAAGGACAGTTCATAATTTGGCGTCTATTTTCCAAATGACTTAAGTTATGAATCGGTTTCTTAATGAAGCAAAAGAAATATTGCGCGCACAGATTTTCGCGATAACACGAGTAGTGAAAAGGTCTTGTTTGAGCGGGCTAAAGTGAGGCGAACAAACAAGCGTATCTAAAAATATCTTGAGAATTCAGATTTTCGCGAACGGAGTTGTTGCTGGCCTTTGAACCGTAGTAACGTCGTGCAGTGAAAAGTTGCTTCTCAGGAGGATTTACAGCGTTTAAAAAAGCGATGCCCTTCATCGCTTTACCATGGTGCGCCCGGTAGGACTCGAACCTACAACCGCCGGATTAGAAGTCCGATGCTCTATCCGTTGAGCCACGGGCGCGCTTAAGACTCACATATTATAGCAAATGCAGCCGCTAAGGACACACACATTTTTATTCATGAACTTTAAACATTACGGTCCTGATTCATTTCATAATCGTCGTCTTGGCTATAATGAGGATTTGGGAGGTCGACTTCTGCGCTTTGGTGGGCTTTTCAATCTGTTAGCTATTCTAAAAAAATATTTGAATAGCTGTGTTATCGACTTTTTATTGGGGGAGGTTACATGACTCTTAAGAAAATTATGGCATCTGCATTGAGCGCTGCACTTTGTTGCTTTGCTCTTGTTGGATGTGCAGGACAATCGAGCGACAGCAGCTCTGACAACGAGCAGCTCGAAGACAAGCTCGTCATTTATTCAACTCATCCAGAGGCACTTTTGCAAGAAGTTGCTGATGACTTTACGGCTGAAACTGGTGTACCAGTTGAATTTATTAACCTCAAAGGCGGTCTTGCTGATCGTGTTTTGAGCGAGAAAGACAACCCACAAGCTGACATTATGTATGGTGGATCTACAACAACGTTCACCGAGCTTGCTAAGCAGGGTTGCTATGAGAAAACAAACCCATCTTGGGCAAATGAACTTGATTCTAACTTCAAGGACAAAGATGGCCAGTGGTACGCAACAATTCAAACACCAGTCGTTATGTTCTACAACACTGAAATGATGAGTGAAGCTGATGCTCCTAAGAACTACAACGACCTTGCAGATTCTAAGTATGCAGATCAGGTTGTGACACGCGACAATGCATCTTCCTCACAGCGTGAGTGGATTTGCGCAATGATTTATGCAAACAGCAAAGATGGCAACATGGACAAAGCAAATGAGTGGCTCAAAGGCCTTGCTTCAAACACGAAGAACTACTACAACTCAAGCTCAATGATGTTTAAGGCAATCGGCAACAAAGAAGCTGCCATTGGTGTTTCAACGTTGAATGATGTACAAAAGAACATCGAAAAGAACGGAATGCCTTTGAAAGCAATCGATTCTAGCGATGGCAACGTTATCTCAGTTGACTGCGTTGCAGCTCTCAAGAATGCTCCTCACTCAAAAGCAGCTGCTAAATTCGTTGAATTCTGCGGAACTGCAAAAGAACAGGCAAAGATTGCTAATTCTCAATCACGCATCCCAACACTCAAAAGTGCTCTCAAAGACAGCCCTGAGTGGATGCAAAAAGAAATGAAGATGCTTGATGTTGACACAGCAGCTCTTGCATCACATCAGTCTGAGTGGCTTGATCTTTGGAACAACACTGCCTATGACACAAGCAAAGTTGTTGAAGCAGAAAAGAAATAACTGGGACGATTAGAACAAAGGTTAGTAATGAGCGGTATTTCAATTAAGGATTTGTCTTTTTCCTACGGAGAAGCTGATGTATTAAAAAACATCAACCTCGACATTAAAGAAGGAGAGTTTCACTCGCTTCTTGGGCTTTCGGGCTGTGGAAAAACGACACTTCTTCGTCTTGTGGCAGGATTTTTAACACCCAGCAAGGGAAAAATTCTTTTAGATGGTCGCGACATTACTAACCTTGCACCAGAAAAGCGCAACATGGGCATAGTTTTTCAGAACTATGCCCTTTTCCTACACATGAGTGTTGCTGAAAACGTTGCTTATGGCTTGAAGGTTGACAAAGTGCCTGCAAGCGAAATCACTAAACGCGTTGATGAATATCTAGACCTCTTGAACATGTCTGAGTATAAAAACAGAAATGTTCGCGAATTGTCGGGAGGGCAGCAGCAAAGGGTAGCCTTAGCAAGAGCACTAGCGCGAGGCGTGGATGTTCTTTTGCTAGATGAACCAATGAGCAACTTAGACATTTCACTTCGCGAAAAAATGCGCGTTGAACTGAAGAATATTCAACAGCAAATTGGAATTACAACACTTCTGATTACTCATGAGCAGTCAGAAGCGTTATCTATTTCTGATAGTGTTTCGGTCATGAATAACGGCGTCATTGAGCAAACAGGCACGCCCTATGAAATCTATGAAAGCCCAAACACCGACTTTGTGCGCACTTTTGTGGGTGACATGAACGTGTTCGATGCGGGTTCACGGTGGTCGAATTTTGACCACATTGATGCAAATGGGAAAGTGTTTATTCGCCCTGAGCATCTTGTTGTTAGCCGATATCCGAGTGAGTGCGCAATAGAGGGCATAGTCAAGCGTGTCAAATATGAAGGAGCAATTATCCAGTGCTTGGTAGAAGTGGGAAATCAGCTCGTTAAAGTTATGATGCTAAACACTAAAACGGCGTGCAAATTCAAACCTGGCGACACTGCGTTTGTGAGAGAGGCAAAATAATGGGCTTTGTGTCGGATATTCGCAAACAGCCGCTTAAACTCATTTTCCTAGCTTTTGTCATTCTGTTTGCGATTGGCTACATTTTGTTGCCGCTCGTTCAAACTATTGTTAAGTCGGTTACTGTTAACGGTGCGATTTCCTTTCAAGGATACATAGATTATTTCTCTAAGCCTGCTAACCTCACTGTTCTTGCTAATACATTTACTGTTGGCTTTTGTTGTGTGTTGAGTTGCGGTCTTCTTGGAACACTGTTGGCAGTCTACATGCGCTTTTTCTGTAAAAAACGAAAGACGCTGTTGCAAATTCTGTTAATGAGCCCAGTTATGATTCCTGGCATTGTGATTGTCATTGCGTTTTCTCAAATGTATGGCGAAAGCGGTGTTATCACGCAGGCGATTAAGGCACTGCTTGGTCTCGGTGCCGCGCCCTACAAGTTTGAAGGCCTAGGTGCCATCGTCCTTGTCATCACATACACACAATATGTCTATTTCTTTATCAATATGCACTCCGCGTTAGAGCAAATTGATTCTTCAACCGTCGACGCTGCTAAATCGCTTGGCGCAGGCAAGTTTAGAGTTTTTAAAGACGCGATACTCCCTCCGCTTTTGCCAGCAATCTGCATTAGTTCAATGACAACGTTTGTCTCAGCTATCGGCTCTCTTTCTGCACCAACCCTTGTTGGCGGAAGCTATCGAGTTTTAGTGAAACAAATTGCCGATTCCAAACTCAATTTTGACATGTTTAATACTTCAATAGAAGTGACGATACTGTTGTTGTTTGGCGTTATAGTGACAGCTTTTTGTTCCTGGTTGAGCGCACGTTTTTTGGGTAATGTGTCAACTCGTCACGTTAATTATGAACCCGACTTTGGCAAAAATCACAAAGTTCTAAAAACTGTATTCGTGATTTTTGTGATTATTCAGGTTTTCATGATTTTGGCGCAGGTGTTTGTAGTCTTTTGGATGAGCTTTCAATCGGGCAAAGCAATTATGACTCAGGTGGTGCCGCATGAATTCACGCTTGACAATTTTGCTGCACTATTCAACAATCCGCGTGACCTTGCCCCTTTGAAAAACTCGATTGAGATGGCAGGTCTCGCAGTAGTTGTTTCAACGCTGGTCGCTTTGCCTACTGCCTATTTTAGAAGTCGTGTGAAGGGTAGGGGAGCAGGTGCATTCGCTCGCCTCGCGCAACTCTCAATTACTGTTCCGTGGTGCATACCTGCGTCAGTCGTGGCTGTCGGATTGATTGTTTCATTCAACGTTCCAAACATCTTTGCATTTGGGTCTACGCTTGTTGGAAAGTTTGAAATTCTTCCGCTTGCCTACACAATTGTTGCGCTTCCAATCATGCTCAACACTTCACGCATCGCCCTCGGATCCATGCCAGAGAATTCTGAAGAAGCAGCTCGCTCACTTGGAGCAAATTCTCTAAGAACTTTCATGAGTGTGGTTTTGCCGATGATTGCAGCCGGAATCATGTCGGGTGCAATTCTTGTTTTTGTGAAAATGATGGGAGAGTTTACAATGTCTTCTCTCCTCTATGGCGTGTTTAACAGGCCAATTTCGGTATCAATTATCACTAATATGCAGGAATACAACCTTGGCATTGCAATGGCACTTGGCGCAACAGTCATCGTTATATGCACTGCACTTCTTTTCTTAATCTTGAAGTTAGACCGAAAGAAGCTAGGTCTCACACAAGACTAGCTTCTACATTCTCTCCGGTGCACTAACACCAAGAAGCCCAAGCACAAGAGCAATGAGTTTGCGCGTTGCATCGCAGAGTGCCAAACGTGACTTTTCGAGCTCCTTGTCGTCTTGAATGACTTTGCAGTTTGTGTAAAAGCTGTGGAACAGGGAAGCGAGCTCCTCAACGTAGTGAGTGCATCTGTAGGGTGCGCGATCTTTTGCAGCTGATTCAATGAACGATTTGAAGTCTGCCATTTTACGCATCAGTGCAAGTTCCGATTCGTGTGACAGAAGGCTCAAATCGGGGTTTTTGCCAATCAGTTTTTCTGCCAGTTCATCGGTAGAAAGCGACTTGATTTCGTCTTCTGTCATTCCGCTTTCTGCCGCTGCTTTTCTTAATATTGAACAAATGCGAGCGTAGGCATATTGCACATAATAGACAGGGTTAGAAGCGTCTTTTTTCTTTGCAACTTCGATGTCGAAATCGATTGGTTGGTCACTTGATTTTGCAAGCATCAAGTAACGTGTTGCGTCAGGACCGACTTCTTCGATGAGTTCTTCGAGGGTCACCATCTCGCCTGTGCGCTTTGACATACGCACCGACTCTCCATTTCTGAATAGATTAACGAGCTGCCCAAGCACAACTTCGAGTTTGTCTTTGTAGCCCCAGGCTTCCATCATGCACTGGCATCGTTTGACATACCCGTGATGATCTGCGCCCCAAATGTTAATCAGGTGGGTGAAGCCGCGCTGCATTTTGTTAAAGTGATAGGCTACGTCGCTCATGAAATAGGTCATCTCACCATTTGCTTTAATTAGCACGCGGTCTTTGTCGTCACCCAACGCGCTTGACTTAAACCAAACAGCACCGTCTTTATTAAAAATGTAGCCTTTCGATTCCATAGCAGCAATTGCATGGTCTACCATGCTCTTGCCATTTTTATCAGGCACATAAAGTGTTCTTTCAGAGAACCAAACGTTAAAAGTTGTTCCGATTGAGGCACAAATCTTCTTTTGATTTTCCAGCATCATTTTGTAGCCAATTTCGCGGAATTCACATTTGCGCTCATCATCAGTCATTGACTCATATTTTTTGCCCTCGGCATCGATAATTGATTGCGCAATCTCAGCGACATATGCACCTCCATAGCACTGCTCTGGCATTTGAACGTCATGTCCAAGGAGTTGCATGTAGCGAACTGAAATTGAGTTTCCAAAAACGTCCATTTGCACACCGTGGTCGTTTACATAAAACTCCTCAGTCACTTCATATCCTGCATGTCTCATAACATTTGCGATGCTTGATCCAAGTGCTGCCCAGCGACCATGACCCACGTGCATTGGGCCTGTTGGATTTGCTGATACATATTCAAGATCAACTTTTTCGCCTGCACCAAAGTCGCTTTTTCCGAAGTTTTTGCCTTCGCTTCTCAGTTTTACGATGACATTTTGCAATACGTCATTTGCAAGCTTGAAGTTGATAAAACCTGGTCCTGCTATTTCAGCTGAGGCTATCAATTCATTGTTTGGAATGTGTGCCACAATCGCTTCTGCAATTGTTCGTGGCGCGCAATGAGCTGCTTTTGCGCTGCGCATTGCAACAGTCGATGCCCAGTCACCATTAGATTCATCTCGTGGTCGTTCAAGAGCGGGGTCAGGGATTTCGTTTGAGTCCATTGTTATTGACCCGTCATTAATCGCAGCCTCGAAAGCTTGCTTGATAAGTGAGCTTAATTTCTCTTGAATTTCCATTTCGTCTTGCCTTTTATCTCGCGTTTTTACGTAACTTTGAATTATAACATGCAATAACTTGTGGCAGAAATTCTTGAACATCGCAGAAATAAAAGCCAAGTATTCATATTTAGGAGCGGCGCTAGAGAATCGAGGAGAGCAGAAACTCACGATAAATGAACGAGAAAAATCCTGGCGTATTTGTTATGCGCTAATTTTTAAGAGTTGTCAGATTTGCTCGGATTTATGCTTGTAAGATTGGAGCGGATGACGGGAATCGAACCCGCGTTGAAAGCTTGGAAGGCTTTAGTTCTACCATTGAACCACATCCGCTTGACCAAGTAAAAAAACTGGTCGGGACGACAGGATTCGAACCTGCGACATCTTGTACCCAAAACAAGCGCGCTACCAGACTGCGCCACGTCCCGAAATCAGCACGTCTAATAATAGCATATGCGTTAATAAATCAACAAAGAAATCTTAGTTTTTTGAGCTTCTTGTTTATGACGCGCATGTTTAGCTCGCGTTATTCATTTATTTTTTGGCTTCCAGCTAAAGTCGCCTATTCGTTTACGGTGAGCTGAATTCTCAACTTTTTAGTGAAGAACGCAATCGCTAAATGAGTTGTTAGACATTCATCATGAGATTCAATCAGGCAATCGTGATTTGTCTAAACTAAAAGCATCGCGTCGCCAAATGATAAAAATCTGTAACCTACTTTTTTTGCTTCTTCATATGCATTCATAATGTTGTCTCTTCCAGCAAATGCCGAGACGAGCATCATGAGCGTTGATTTTGGCACGTGAAAGTTCGTAATCATCGCATCCACGACATTAAAATGTGAACCTGGCATTAAATAAAGCGAAGTTGCTGCGCGGCAGCAAGGTTCGATTGAGTTTTTGCGCAAAAAACATGACTCAAGTGAACGAACGCTTGTGGTGCCAACGGCAAAAATGCGTCCGCCGTTAGCACGTGTTTCATTTATGGCATCGACAGTACTTTCAGGCACCGAATAAGTTTCGGTGTGCATCGCATGATCTTCTGCATTTTCCTCATCGACCAGGCGGAAGGTGTCGAGTCCCACTTCCAGGTCAACTGTTGCCCAGCCGACCCCTTTTTCTTCGCACTTAAAAATGAGCTCAGGCGTGAAATGAAGTCCGGCAGTTGGAGCTGCGGCGCTTCCTTCGTGTTTTGAGTAGACAGTTTGATACATTTCGTCGTCGCCAGAATAATCATGAATATATGGCGGTAGTGGAACTTTTCCAACCTCGTGAAGCGCCTCATCAAGGCTTGGCAGCTCCGTTGTGAGTTCAACAACCCTCTCGCCCTTTTGTGCGTTTTTAAGATCTTTTGCCCAGTCGATGATTCTTGCTTCAATAGCTACATTTCCTTTTATGTCAAAAAACTCAATTACAGCGTCTGACCCAGGTTTTAGCCTCTTGCCTGGACGAACAAGTGCTTCCCATTTTGCGACTTTTGAATTAACTTTTTTTTCAATCATGGGGCGAAGAAGCAGAATTTCACACACTCCGCCAGTCCCTCTCTTTTTGCCATTCAGTCGCGCTGGTATAACTCTCGTTTCGTTTGCTATCAACAGGTCGCCCGGATTAACATAATTAACAATGTCTTTGAAGATCTTATGTTCAATTTTGCCTGAGTCTTTATGCAAAACGAGCATTCTGCATTCGTCTCGAACCTCCGCTGGAGTTTGCGCAATCAGTTTTTCTGGTAGTTCATAGTCAAAATCGCTAGTGAGCATCTCTCTCTTCTCTCATCTTTTTTAATATCTCGCGCTGTTTTGCGCGTTTTTTTGCATAGTCGGCTTTCTCTTCGCGTTGTTTTTGAAGTTTTTCTTCTCGCTCCTGCTGTCGCTTTGCTTTTATCGCTTTAGTTCTTTTCTTTTCAGCTTCTGCCTCTGCTTTAGAAGGCAAGCATCCACAGTAATTCTGCCTGTAGAGCCCTTCTTCTTTTGCACGTTTTTGGGCCGCTCGATAATGCGTTGAATAATCTTCAAAAAAACAATTAATGTCTTCTTTGTCACATGCTTTTTTAAGCTCTTCTTTAATAGTTAAGGTGTATTGGTAGGGGCTAATCGTGAGTGTGGTTCCAAGGCCACGAAACCCGTTTTCTTTTGCAAATTTTGCTGCTCGCTCGAAACGGATGCGATAGCATTCTCGGCATCTGTTCGGCTTTTGGGCAAGAAGACCTTTTGTTGCATCTTTCCATTCGCATGGGCTGTAGTCATCTTCGATAAATGAAACATCGTGCATTTTGCACCAATCGCGAATAGTGTCTCGTCTGCGCTCATATTCTTCAAGTGGAGCTATGTTTGAATTTGAATAAAAAACAACTGGCTCGATGCCGCGATCACGCAATATTCTAATTGGCTCTAAAGAACATGGACCACAACATGCATGCAGCAAAAAGCTTGTGTTCTCATTTGATTGTATTTTGGTTGGGCTCATAGCCATAAATTATAATTTAGTGCTTGCAAAACAATTATTTAAACAACGAGTGGAGTAACATGTCACTTTTTGATTGTCGAATTGACGCTGTATGTGGTCACGCGCGGGCACTAACATATGAAACCGCGCATGGAAACTTTCAGACGCCAATGTTTATGCCTGTTGGCACCAGTGCAACCGTAAAAGGAATAACGCCAAAGGTTTTGAGGGAGCTAAATTCTCAGGTAGTGCTTGCAAACACCTATCATCTTTCGATGCGCCCCGGAGCAGAGTTGATTGCCGAAGCTGGCGGCGTTCATAAGTTTATGAATTATGATGGCCCAATGCTGACAGATAGTGGCGGTTTTCAAGTTTTTTCGCTAGCCGACACAGTGAAACTTGACGAAGATGGTGTCACATTCAAAAGCATTTATGATGGACACAGAGTCAAGTGGACGCCAGAAGAGAACATGGTAATTCAGCAAAAGATTGGCGCCGACATCGTTATGCAACTAGATCAGTGCGCACCCTATCCAGCCGAAAAAGACTTCGTTGCCAGAGCTGTGGAGTTATCTTCAATGTGGGCAAAGCGATGCTTGGCATCACACACTAAAAAAGATCAAACACTTTTTGGAATTGTGCAAGGCGGAATGCATCTTGACCTTCGTCTCCGGTCGATAAACAGCCTCATCGAAATTGAAAATGAAAGCATGGCAAACGGCGGAAGAAGATTCGGAGGTTTTGGAATCGGTGGTTATTCTGTCGGGGAAGATCACGAAACCATGTTTGAAACTCTTGGGGAGGTTGCTCGAGCACTACCTCAAGATCGTCCTCGATATTTGATGGGGGTTGGAAATCCCACTACGTTAGTTCGTGCCGTAGGTGAGGGCGTTGATATGTTTGACTGCGTTTTGCCAACCAGAACTGCACGAATGGGCACTGCTTTTTCTTCAAAAGGGCGCATGAACATGCGAAATGCGAAATTTGAACATGACTTCACACCTCTTGACCACAAATGTGATTGCTACACTTGCAAAAACTTCACTCGTGCCTATATTCGTCACTTGGTAAAACAAAATGAGATGCTTGGCAGCATTCTTCTTTCAATGCACAACATTCACTTCCTGCTCGATTTAATGAGAAGTGCGCGTGCTGCAGTCATTGCCGGAAATTATTCTGAATTCCTTTCTGATTGGCTGAACTCCGAAGGGGCCAACGACTACTAACTCCATCATGCTATAATTACGTAGATGGTTTTTACCATAAACCGTTTCTGCAAGTCTGTATGTTCACGATTTTGTTTCGTGACATTTGAGTCTGGCGACTGTCGCCACTGATTTATTTTGTTTTAAGGGGGATTATTTAATGACAATTTCGAAAAAATTTATGAGTGCTTTTATCGTTGTTGCACTTGCTTGCGGACTCTCTCTCGGTCTTGTTGCTTGCTCTTCTGGCTCAACAGAGGAAAAGAAAGAAGAAACAACAACCACTGAGGTTAAGGAAGTTGAGATGAAGCAAGAAGCTGTTGATGTAGCAAAAGATGAAGTTGGCAAGTCTGACGTTGTTTTCCTTGATGTTCGCAAGGCTGACGATTATGCTGCTGGACACATCATTGGAGCTGTTAATGCCGACATGGACAAAGCAAAAGATGGCGACAACGAGTCTGGCATTGCAAACATGAAAGAGGCAATCGAGAAGAACAACCTCAAAGACCAAAAGCTTGTTTTAGCTTGCTATTCAGGCAAGAGATATGCTCAAGCTGCTACAAACATCTTGAATGCACTCGGTTATGACATGTCAAAAGTTGTGACTCTTGAAGGCGGCATGAAAGCTTGGGATGCTGCTGGTTTGCCAAAAGCAACTGAGGTCAAAGATGTCGAGATGACGCAAGAAGCTGTTGACACCGCAAAAGGCGAAGTTGGACAATCTGATGTTGTGTTTGTTGATTGCCGCAAAGCTGATGACTTTAAAGCTGGCCACATTGAGGGTGCAATCAATGCCGACATGGACAAGGCAAAAGATGGTGACACGACTGACGGTCTTGTAAATATTTCTAAGGCAATTCAGGACAACAACCTTTCAGATCAAAAACTCGTTCTCGTTTGCTACTCAGGCAAAAGATATGCACAAGCTGCAACGAACTCTTTGAGTGCTCTTGGTTATGACATGTCAAAAGTTGTGACTCTTGAAGGCGGCATGAAAGCTTGGGATGCTGCTGGATACGACAAAGTTCAGTAGAGTTTAGCTAATAATTAAAACTTGCAGAAAAAGAATAAAAGGCTGGCAATAAAGTCAGCCTTTTTCTAATTTATAACGCAGCAGATATAATCTGCGTTTTATTTCTATTTAAAATATGCATTTACTGCGGCGTTTAGTTCCTCAAGTTTTTTGTTTGCATCATCAGTTGAGGTTCCTTTAACGAATGTATATGCCTTAATCTTTGGCTCGGTGCCACTAGGTCTGATAATAACTTTTGCTTCATCTTCTAGGTCAAATTGCAAAACGTTGACTCGTGGCAGAATCTGTTCTTCTCCGTCTCTTGAATTGAGAATTGACATTTTCGTCTCTTCTTTGTAGTCGATGAATTGAACGACCTTTTTCCCATCAATTTCTGTTGGCGCATTAACTCTCAGGCTGGCCATTATGTTTTTCATTTTCTCTGAGCCATCAGCGCCTGGGAAGGAATAGCTAGTAGTTGAGTTTTTGTAATAACCAAATTCTTCATAGAGGGCAGTTAGCGCATCTATCAGGTCTTTTCCTTTTTTCTTGCACTTTGCTGCCATGTCGCAAATTGTTACTGTGGCAGAAATTGAATCTTTATCGCGCACGTGCGTTCCCACTAAATAGCCATAGGATTCCTCAAAGCCCATAACAAACCTGTTCTTTTCGCGCTTTTCTTCGAGTTTTGTGATTTGTTCGCCGATGTATTTAAATCCTGTAGGAACGCGCCGTAGCTCGAATCCATAGTATTTTGCAAGTGCATCGGCCATTGAAGTGGAGACTAGCGTTGTGCAAAAGATTTTGTTTTTAATTTCGTCTCGTGAGCATTGTGATGCAAAATGATTCATCATCAAAAGCCCAACTTCATTTCCGCTAACTAGTTCGCATTCTCCATTGTGGCGAACAGCGATTCCAGTTCTGTCTGCGTCTGGGTCTGTTGCAATCAGCAGGTCAGCATCAACATCATCAACCAATTTGATGCCAAGTTCAAGGGCGCTGCGCTCTTCTGGATTTGGTTTGGAGCATGTTGGAAAATTTCCATCTGGATTTTTTTGTTCCTCAACTATGTGCACATTTTTGACACCGATCATTTCAAACGCCTTTGTTACAGGTTCAAGACCTGTTCCGTTTAATGGTGAATAGGCAAGGCATAGATCCTTAATAGCATCTTTATCTATATTATTTACGTTATTCACTGCGTCTTTTACGAAAGAATTGATGCACTCATCGTTAATCCATTTGATTTTTCCTGACTTGATTCCGTCCTCGAAATCTATTTTCTTAATGCCGTCAAAGTAATCTAGTTTTTTTATTGCGTCAGACATGTCACTTGCGACTTGTGATGTTATCTGGCAACCTTTGCTATTGAAGACTTTGTAGCCGTTGTATTCTTTTGGGTTGTGGCTTGCGGTAATGCAAATGCCGGCGTCACAATGCAAAAACTGTGTTGCATAGGCAAGCGCTGGGGTTGGTTCAAGCCTTGGAAAAACATGTGCTGTAACTCCATTGGCCGCAAGAACAGAGGCCGTAATTTCTGTAAACCTCTCACCTTTATTTCGCGAATCGTGGGCAATGGCAACGCTTGGTTTTTTGTAGTGCGCATTTAGGTAGTCAGCCACACCTTGAGTAGCACGTGCGACCGTGTTTGCATTCATTCTGTTTGTGCCAGGCCCAATTATTCCTCGGAGCCCTGCTGTCCCAAATTCTAAATCTTGAAAAAAAGCATCTTCTATCGCGGCTTCATTTCCTTCTTCTATCCAGGAAAGCAACTGGTTGCGCATGTTTTCACATTTTGTTTTATCTGCCCATTCGCGAGCTGTTTTTTCAAATTTCATTGACTACCCTTCTAATTTTTGTGAAAGTTTCATTTTCGTAATTATTCCATAAAGCCATTGTCTAATAATGAGGCTGCAAATGTCGAGTGGTTGTCGCACGAAGTGAGAATTGCTAGGCGCAAATATTGCATTTTGAATCTAATTTAGACGCTGATGAGCAACTTGCGCTATCTAATGCGACTCTTCTTTATAACTTTTGTCATATGGTGGAAGAACTGGTTTGCCTAACGTAAGTTTTATGTGAACTTATGTTCATTTTGCTATCTTGTTTTCTTGTGTAAAGTGGAATTGCACGGCCTTTTCGGCGTCTCATCTTTAAGTGGAAATTCATGTAGGAAGTAAGCTTCGGTTTTTACTTCAAAAAGAGATAGTGTTTGCAAATCGGGTGCTAGGTGGGCTTTGGTTGCCCTTATTCTCGTAATATTTCTTGGGCTTCTGTGCTGGAAGTAAACTAATGTTTTTGCTGAAGACAAAGTTGTTCTGCCCGATGAGACAAGTGATTTGGACGTCAAGAGGGGAGAAGATTATTGCACGCTTGTAACTTGCACCCCTATGGAGCGAATTCACACAGACTGTTGGTCCGTGGTCATCGAGTTCCCTATGACGAAAATGATGAGACAAAAGAAGCGCTCAATTCAACGGTTGGACCATTTACAAATTACGCGATGTGGATTTTTCGTAGCCTAGCGGTTGTTGCACTCTTTGCAGTAGTAGTCATGAAGCGCAGCCGTGATTGTCAACAACTCGAACGCTTAAGAACAATATTGCTACACAAGCAAAAACGATTAAACACAGGTCTAGTCTTTTCTTTGTCAATCAAATGATTTTGACTCATGCAGTGAGCGACGCTTTTAGTAATGGAAAACCGCATAGAATAAAACACGGTTACAATAGCAATCACGATTATTACGATGAAAAGGATTTTTATGCTTTCTGCTGAAGAACAAATGCACATTATAAAAAGCGGCGTTGCACAAATTGTGCCCGAAGATGAGCTATTGAAAAAGCTCAAATCTGGACGTTCGCTAAGAATTAAGCTTGGCGTTGACCCAACAGCACCAGACATTCACATCGGGCACGCCGTTCCATTGAGAAAGCTTCGTCAGTTCCAAGACCTTGGTCACACAGTTGTTCTCATTATCGGAAACGGCACTGCGCTCATTGGTGATCCTTCTGGCCGAAATACAACAAGGCCACAACTCTCCTCAGAAGAAATCGCAAAAAATGCACAAACATATGTTGATCAGGCCTTCAAAATTCTTGACCCTGAAAAAACCGAACTTCGATTTAATGCCGATTGGATTTTGTCGGTCGACACTAAAAAGCTCCTCGAGCTCATGAGCAAGTTTACCGTTGCTCGCATTCTTGAGCGCGATGACTTTCACAATCGATACACCAACAATCAACCAATCAGTTTGCATGAGTTCCTCTATCCTGTAATGCAGGCATTTGACTCTGTTGAAATCAATGCAGATGTTGAGCTTGGAGGCACCGATCAGCTTTTTAACTTGCTTGCCGGACGCGAACTCATGGAAAAATGCGAAATGGAACCACAGGTGGCACTCACCATGCCGCTTCTCGAAGGCACAGACGGTGTTCGAAAAATGTCAAAGAGCTATGGTAACTACATCGGTCTCACCGACAAACCAGAAGACATTTTTGGCAAGTGCATGAGCATTCCTGACGAGATGATTGTGAAATATTGTCGACTTGCCTCTAGTTTTCCAGTTGAGAAATGCGATGCGATTGAGGCTGGACTAGAAGATGGCTCAGTTGATCCATACAAAACAAAGCGCGAACTTGCAGCAAATTTGGTTGCTTCTTATTATGATGAAGAAGCAGCTAAAGCAGCAGAAGAGCATTTTGATGTTGTTTGCAAGCAGGGCGACGTGCCAGATGATATCGAGTCCTATGAAGGAGAGCTAAAAGTAAATGACGAAGGCAAAGTCTATTTGGCTGCTCTTCTTGCAGAAATTAAGTTTGCTCAAAGTGCATCTGATGCACGTCGTCTAATCGATTCAGGAGCTGTTAAAATTGGCGATGACATTGTTCCTGCCAAGGCATACAACATTAATCCGACAGATTTAAAAGGCAAGGTCCTTCGTTCAGGGAAACGCAAGTTTATGCAGTTCTAATGTCTTTATATATGCCTTGATTGGGTTGGACTGGTAAACGCATAGTTGTTTGCTAGAACACCTTTGCTTCCCGTTTAGTTAAATCAAATCTGCATTCATCTATTGTTTTTAAGTTGGGCGTCGCAAGTTGACGCCCTTTCTTTTTATAAAAACGGCGAAGCAAAATGCAGTCTGTGGTTCTCTAATTCTTCAGCGATGGGTCATTTTATTAAGAGAAAAGAAATGAATGTCTCACACCTAACTTTCATTCGTGGCTAGTGAGCTTTTAAACTTCTGAATTTTTAGAGGAATTTCATATGGATGCTCTTTGCATTATTAGGCGTGGAAGATGACGAGCAACTCTTCGGTAAGTAAAAAAAGCTCGTATATGTTCTTTTCGTTTATGGGTGTGCGAGCTGACTGGCAACTCTGGAGCAAGTGGAAAAGATTATGTAGGATTCTTTTATTTATGGGTCTCCGAGCTGACTGGCAACTCTGGGGCAAATGAAAGAGATTTTTTGGGCTACTCTTTTCGTTTATGGGTGTGCGATCAATACTTAAAAAAACGCTTCAGTTATCTGTCTTTTCCCAGTGTATGCTTGATTTTTAAAGTGGATTTGAAGGAATTAAAAACAACCCGGGCGTGTCTTTTTCAAAGATTTTGAAAAAGTTTCGAAATTTCGTTGACA
>OLSE01000902.1_pt1 | contig 29812 bp, 29 predicted proteins | sample 1673191 | NCBI WGS metagenome assembly OLSE01 (sample SAMEA3136764, study PRJEB25190) | human gut metagenome | biome: human gut; feature: human-associated habitat; material: faeces | place: Austria | collected 2013
CAGGTGGCGTTATTCTGGTTCTGACAATGCCGATCGACACCGGACTGATCTTTAACGGCTGGTCTTTCCTTGTCATGTTCCTGAATGGAGCTGTTTTTTCTGCAATCGGTGTTGTCGTTTCATTCCTTGCCAAAAACCATGCAGATGTACCGCGTTTTTCGAACTACATCATCATGCCAATGGCATATCTGTGCAATACATTTTTCTCTACAGAAAAGCTTCCTGGTTTTCTTGGAAAATTTGTCTCTGCACTGCCGCTTTCCCAGACAAGTCATATGATCCGAAGCATCTCTGCAGGAGAGGGATTTGCAATGTCGGGAATTGCGATACTTATGACATATCTGATCGTTTTTACAGCGATTGCATCATGGTTTATCTATAAGAAAAAAAATCTTTAAAAGATAACTGGGAATTCACACAGTAAATATTCCGAAGAAAGGACAGGTGAGGCCTCGCTGGCGGCGCCTCACCTGTCCTTTTTCTGAACTTACTGCTGAAATTACCATCTTTTAGGTAGATAGCAAAAATAACACTTGTCTGAGCCATCGGCGAGTTAGCAATTTTTGCGAATGCTTTTTGCAGGCAGGTTATATCTTAGTACTTCCGGACTCCGAAGCCTTGTGACTGAACAGATCAGGAAGCTTTTCGTGAATTATATAAATGTAATTCTAAAGTTCTAATTTTCAGCAGCTAATTCAGAAAGATATCTTTCAAAACAAATTCCTTCATTCCGGTCGGTGCCTTCAAGTACTGCATCGTGGATGCCTTTTGAAAGAAACTTCACAGCTTTTCGTACAGAATCCACTGTATCCATTCCTTTCACCATACCAGCACTTAAAACCGATGCAAACAGATCCCCAGTTCCGGAGTAGCTACCACCTTCTTTCACCGTACTCACCCAGGTCTGAACACCATCCTGACAGATCAGGTTTCCTATCTCCTGATGATTCTCCCTCGCAGGAAGATCAATTCCTGTAATAACCACTTCCGTATCAAACTCTTTTGAAAGTTCCTTCCCTGTGCTTTCTGTGAATTTCAGCAATCTCTCCTCATCCATAAGTGATAGCTCCTTCCACAATACATGTGCACGCTGTGCGCCATATAATAACAATAGCGCTTCTGTCAGATTTGGTGTTATCACCGTCGCTCTTCTGACCAGAAAACGCATTTTTTCACAAAGTGCCTCCGTATAAATCGGGTACTCTTCTCCATTATCCCCCATAACAGGATCTATAAGTATCTTTGTGTCTTCTTTTGCAAACTGTTCAATAAATTCAACTGCTTTATCGGCCTGACGTGCGTCTGCCAAAAATCCTGTATAGATTCCATCCGGATAAAAATCCATCTTCTTCCACTCTTCCATAATCGCATCCATACGATCCGTATAATCATCACAATAATAAGAAGGGAAACCCGTTTGCGCACTTAATACCGCTGTCGGAAGCGGACATGCCTGGATTCCCATAACGGAAATCACCGGAATTGCTGCAGTAAGAGAACATTTTCCCATTCCTGATAAATCATTTAATACCGCGATCTTTTTCAATCTGTTATCTCCTCGTCTTGCATTTTCTCATTATCTGATTTAGAATAGCATCTAAGTGTATTTATAAAAATAACCACTTTTATTCATTTTTCAGAGGACAGTTTATGAGTTTATCTTTTCATTCCAATAAAGAATGCCTGTATCTTCAGGTATATGAACATTACAAAAATCTGATCATGGAACGGCGAATTCCTGCCGGAAGCCGCATGCCATCTCTTCGCAAATGTTCTGCAGAACTGAAGCTCAGCCGTACAACTATTGAAAATGCCTATCTGCAATTGGCCGCAGACGGCTACATTGTTGCCCGTGCACAAAGCGGCTATTATGTAACTAATATTGCAGAGCAAAAGCCAGTCTCCACTACCTCCTGGCATGCGAATCTGCCTTCAATACAATATGACTTTGCTTCCAACGGTGTCGATCATGAAAGTTTCCGTTTTGACCTCTGGCAGCGTTATATCAAAAGCGCACTTCGTCAGAGTGACCGTCTTCTCTCCTATGGAGAACCCCAGGGTGAAGCCGATCTTCGTCAGGTACTTGCTGACTACATCCGTCAGCGAAGAAACGTCAACTGTTCTGCTGACGATATTGTGATCGGGGCCGGAGTTCAGAGCATTCTGAATCTTCTTTGTCCTCTGATCCATGACCGAAAAACCGTTTCTTTTCCAAACGCTTCTTTTGTGCAGGGAAGTACTATTTTTTCTGATTATGGTTTTGAAGTTCAATACCGCAACAAAGACTGTGACGTAATCTATGTTTCTCCTGCACATATGACGAAATGGGGAGAGATCATGCCCGTCAGCCGTCGTATGGAGCTGGTACATTACGCTGCAGCGAAAGGCAGTCTGATCATCGAAGACGATTTTGAGAATGAATTCGTTTATTTTCAACGTCCAACACCTTCCCTCTTTAATCTTGCCGGAGGACATGGCGTTGTCTATATTGGTTCTTTTTCCCGTCTGCTGCTTCCATCGATTCGCTTAAGCTTCATGGTCTTGCCGCCTTCTCTTTCCAGAAAATATGCAGCTGTTGCAGAACGCTACAGCCAGACTGCTTCCAAAGCCGAACAGATTGCACTCTGTCAGTTTATCCGTGACGGTCATCTGACTTCACAGACAAAAAAATTAAAAAAGCTGTATGCTCAGAAGCTGAAGGCTCTTGAAAACGAGGTGCGAAATACATTCGGCAGAAACTGCACGATCCAGACCGGTGCCGCAGGAACAAGTCTGGCATTGACCATTCCTTATGCCAGAACAGGTCTTGAGCTAAAAAAAGAAGCCCGCATGCATGGAATGTCTCTTCTGATTCTTGAAGAAAATGCAGCTACGATCACCATTCTGCTCTCCTGTTCTTCCATTACGACAGACGATTTTGCCCCTGCCTGTCAGCTTCTGTCCCGACTTCTTAATAAATAATCACAAAACACCTGTCCGGCATTTCATCATCCAGGCAGGTGTCAGTATTTAATCTCTTCGATTATCGATCATATAAAGCAATGCGTTACAGATACAGGCTGCAATATTGCTTCCGCCTTTACGTCCTCTCGCAACTATATAAGGTGCTCCCGAATCCATGATCAGTTCTTTCGATTGTACAACATTCACAAATCCAACCGGAACTCCAATGATCAGTTCCGGATTCAGTTTTCCATCTTCGATCAGTTCATAGAGTCTCACCAGTGCAGTCGGCGCGTTTCCGATTGCAAAGATCAGTTTTTTATCGAGAGTAGCAGCTTTGTCCATGCTTGCTGTCGCCCTTGTGGTTCCATTCTCTTTTGCAATCTTTGCCACATCCTCATCGGACATGAAACAATAGACTTCTCCACCATAACGGGCCAGTGCACGTTTATTGATTCCCGCCTTTGCCATCTGCGTATCCGTAACAATGCAGGCGCCCTCTTTGATTGCTTTCATTGCACGCTCTACTACATCCGGCGAAAAACAGAGGTTATCCGCATAATCAAAATCTGCGCTTGTATGAATACAACGTTTGACAATAAGTTCTGTTCCGGGAAGCAGCTGTTTATCACCAAGTTCCTCTGTAATAATCTCAAAACTTCTTTTTTCAATCTCCATTGGTTTTACATTTTCAAGCTCTACTTTCATTTCTCTGCTTCTCCTTCTGCTTCACTTTCTTCCAGAATATCCTCCACACCTTGCTCAAGGATCTCATAGATTTTCTTCATATCCAGATGTTTCCGAAGTTCCGATGCCAGGATATCATACTGTGTTTCTTTGAATGCAGCAAAATCCACGCCTTCCATCTCTGACACATCAATACCTTTTCTTATGCCTACTGCACGAACAAGACCAAGTGCAACCTCTTCTTTATCAAAAATGCCATGAACATAAGTTCCGCATACATTGTGATAAAATGTTCCTTCTGTCTTCTCTGTCCCTGTCACAGTATCACATGTAGAAGTACTTGCTACAGCCCCATTTTTCCAGGTACTCTCACCCATATGAATCTCATATCCTGTAAATTCTACGTTTTTAAGAGGTGCAAACTCTTCATCCAGCTCCAGGAATTTTCCGCAGACCTGCGTACGTGTCTTATGTTCTGCAAACACGGTATCTACCGGAAGAAGACCAATTCCACGCATCGTACCGCCTGCTTCCACACCATGTGGATCACTTAAATTTTCTCCCAGCATCTGATAGCCGCCACAGATACCAAAGATCAGTGTACCGGATGCCGCTGCCTTAAGGATCAGTGCTTCCATGCCACTTTCACGCAGCCATTTCAGATCATCCATCGTATTCTTGGTTCCCGGAAGAAAGATCACATCCGGCTGCTTCAAATCTGACGGATGCTGTACATAACGCAGCGAAACCCCCGGAATACTTTCAAACGGATTAAAGTCTGTAAAGTTGGAAATACGTGGTACACGAATAACCGCCATATCGATCACTCCAACTTCCTGATGACGGTCAAAGCGTTCTGTCAGACTGTCTTCATCTTCTAGCTGAATGTTCATATATGGTGCAACACCAACGACCGGAATCTTACATTTCTCTTCCAGCATTGCCACACCCGGATCCAGAATTGATTTGTCACCTCGGAATTTATTGATGATCAGACCCTTGATCATTTTTCTCTCATCTTCTTCCAGAAGTTCCACCGTTCCATACAGCTGTGCAAACACACCGCCACGATCGATATCACCGGCAAGAAGCACCGGCGCTTTCGCCATCTTTGCCATTCCCATATTAACAATATCTTCGCTCTTCAGATTGATTTCCGCCGGGCTTCCAGCCCCCTCAATCACAATGATATCATTTTCTTCTGCCAGCTTATGAAATGCCTTCATAATGTCAGGCACCAGTTTTTTCTTATATTTAAAATAGTCTCTGGCACTCATGGTACCAAGAACTTCCCCATTTACAATGACCTGAGAGCCAACATCATTTGTCGGTTTCAGAAGAATCGGATTCATCAGGACCGATGGTTCTATACCTGCCGCTTCTGCCTGCATAACCTGTGCTCTGCCCATTTCAAGGCCTTCACTGGTTATAAAAGAGTTCAGTGCCATATTCTGCGATTTGAATGGTGCCACACGGTATCCATCCTGATGAAATATCCTGCAAAGTCCGGCAGCAAGAAGACTCTTTCCTGCATTGGACATGGTTCCCTGTATCATGATCGTCTTTGCCATATCTGTTCCCTTTCGTATCAGACTTATGCCTGTTCCTCTTCTTTCAGTACCTCTGCATGTGCCACTGCCGCTTTTGTGGTGCCATCCCGCATTGCACGGATCAATTCCTGATTTTCCTCATGTGTTCGGACGGCCACACGGTAATATCCTTTTCGCAAACCAGAGTAATTGCTGCAGTCACGGATCAGAACCCCCTGTTCCACACATATTTCAAATAAATTTTCCGGTCCATGGAAGAAAATATAATTCGCTTCTGACGGAAAGACTTCCATGCCAAGACGCTGCAGTTCTTCTTTGAGATATTTTGCTTCCCGGAATACCATCTGTCGCCCCTCTTCCACATATGCAGTTTCTTTCAGCGCAGCAATACCTGCCGCCTGTGCCATAACAGAAATGTTCCATGGCTGTGTCACCTGCGTCATCGCATCAAGAAGTTCCGTATTCTCAGTAATACCATATCCCAGTCGGATTCCCGCCATCGCGTAACGCTTGGTAAATGCCTTCAAAAGAAACAGATTGTGATATCTGGATAACTGTGCTTTCAGTGTGTATCTGCCCGGTTCCTCCATAAAATCAAGAAAACATTCATCTACGACCAGAAGGATATCCATTTCTCTGCACACACGTAAAACCCGGAAAAGGAATTCTCTATCTATCGAAATTCCCGTTGGATTATTCGGATTGCAGAGAAATACCATATCAAGGTCTCTGTGCAGCCAGTTGATAAAACTGTCCTGCAGACTGAATCCCTCTTCTTCTCTGAGAAGTACATGTTCTACCTCACAGCCACAGCTCGTAAGCGCCTGCTCATATTCTGCAAAAGTAGGAACCGGAATCAGTGCTTTCTTCGGTTTTACTGCCTGACACAGAGAAAATACCAGTTCCGCCGCTCCATTTCCACAGATCACAGATTCGGATGCCACACCTTCATATTCGGCAATTGCTTTTTTCAAAGGTGCATATCCGACCTGCGGATAATCTTTCATATATTCAAGACTGTCACGTACCGCCTGCTTTACACTTTCCGGCGTTCCCAGTGGATTACAGTTTGCCGAAAAATCCAGACAGTTCTTATAAGTATAGATATTACCGCCATGTACGTGCTTCGTCATTCTTTTTCTCCTTTTTGTGTCCCGTTACAGAAACACAACGCGGAACAAAACACAGATGATCACGCCCAGAATCGCCGTTGCATACATCAGGCGGTTCGCATAACGAATATCTTCTGTCTCTATTTCCCGAATCGCGTCTCCAATTGTAGGTTTCTCATATAATTTTCCAAAATAATATGCATTTCCCGCGAGCTGTACATCCAGTGCACCAGCCATTACAGCTTCTGTCTGTGCCGAATTCGGACTCGCATGATTTCTGCTGTCCCTTTTGAAAATACGGGATGCGTTTCTGCTGTCAAGTCCGATCACAAAAGCTCCGGCAACCATCAGCCAGCCGGAAATTCTGGATGGAAGATAATTGGCTGCATCATCCAGTTTCGCCGCACATCTTCCAAAATACAGATATTTATCATTTTTATACCCGAGCATGGAATCCATGGTATTGATTCCCTTATACAAAAACATTAAAGGTACACCACCGATTGCCATATAGATCATCGGTGCGATCACACCATCAGAAGTATTTTCTGCCACAGTCTCCACCGCTGCTTTGGTCACACCCTCTTCCGTCAGCTCTGCCGTATCACGTCCCACGATCATAGAAACCGCATGACGTGCATCCTCAATTGTTCCCTTTTTGAGTGCATCATAAACCTTCATGCTCTCATCACGCAATGATCTGGTAGCAAGCAGCTGATAGCACCAAAAGGTTTCCAAAAGCACACCCAAGGCCGGAAGATGAATATACAGAAAATACAAAACAAATGCCGGAACCAGTAATGTAATGACACAGATCAGTATTACTTCAACCAGTCCTCCAGCCAGTTCACCTTTTTCTGTTTTGGGAAATACTTTTCTGATTCCCTTCTCAAAACTGGAGATCAGCTTCCCGATCAGGCACACCGGATGGTACAACCATCTGGGATCTCCAAATATCAAATCTAAGATAAACCCTGCTGCCAAGGCAATTGTATGGTATGTATATATCAACTCTGTCACTCTCCCCGTCTGCTGTGGTATTTCATGCATTCTTTAAGAAAAGCCTCTGCAACTTTTGGATTTCCATAATAATAAAGATGTGGAAATCCAGCCAGCATAGTTTCTGTGCCATGAATACACTCCCAGTTTCTCATACTTTCCGGTTTTGCTGCATGAAATGCTTTCCCGCAGTTTTCAGAATCAAAATAATGAAATTCATGAGCAGGGATCTCTCCTAATGTCTCACATCCCAAAACTGAATGATTCTGTATTAATGTCACATAGCCAAAGCGATTCAGACGTGGTGTACGATATGCCCTGCCCGGAAGCACGCCTGCCATGTGGTAAAATTTTTTATCCATTGCTTCCATTTCTTCATGAAGATACATAAAGCCTCCGCATTCTGCCATACATGGCATACCACCGCTAAGTGCTTTTTGTATTTCTTCTCTCATAGATGTATTTTTTTCCAGTTCTTTTCCATTTAATTCCGGATAACCTCCATATAAAAGCAATCCATCCAGTCCAGCCGGTAATTTCTTATCTCTGATCGGAGAAAATTGTACAAGCTCTGCTCCCATCTTTCGCAAAAGCCGGAAATTATCTTCATAGAAAAAGCAAAATGCTTCATCGTCCGCCACACCAATCCGAAGGGGATGTTTCAGACAGAAATCTATCCGAGGTTCTTTCGCAGATAATTCTCGTGCACTTTCTGCAAGCTGCAGGATTGCATCAATATCCAGAGTTTTTTCCAGAACCTCAGCCAGTCGGTGAAGGTTTTCTTTTAACTCAGGGATCTCATCCGGAAGCACTAACCCCAGATGTCGGCTCTCGATCACACAATCATCCATTTTGGGAACATATCCAAGAACTTTTATATTCAGTTCTTTCTCCAGAAGTTCTTTCATTCTTGGATAGAGCATTGGTGACATCTGATTAAAGATCACACCCTGTATATGACTGTCCTTCCTGTATTCCATAAAGCCTTTCACATATGCTGCAAGAGAAACACTCATACCTCTGCTGTTTACGATCAGAATCACAGGCGTATCTGTAACAGACGCCAGATCGTAAGCACTTGCTTTCGTTGTTGTCCCTGCAACACCGTCATAAAATCCCATTACTCCTTCCATAACAGAAATATCACAGTCCGCTGCATTTTCACAGAAGAGATATTTTGTAGTTTCACTGTCTGTAAAAAAGGTATCCAGATTTCTTGATTTTGCGCCTATGACACGACTATGGAACATCGGATCAATATAGTCCGGCCCACATTTAAAAGATGCTGTTTTCAGACCACGATTCACCAGTGCCTGCAAAAGTCCACATGTGATCAGCGTTTTTCCGCTTCCACTGGCTCCTGCTGCCAGGAGAATTCTTGCCGCTTTCATACAAAATTCTCCTTTTTATGCGCCTGTATGGTAATAATATAAATAGGATTTTCTCCCATCATCATATGATATCTACCGATTTCTTTGGATCTGGACACACCAAGCTGCACAACTTCACTCTCCCACTTCCACTCGCTGCGTTCTGTCTGCATTTCCTTTATGCAGGCCAAAGTTTCTCCGACCGTTTCAAGTGTAATACAATTTATGACCATACGAACCTGTGGATTTTTTTCAAGAAGAAGTTCCACAATTTCTTTCATATTTCCGGAAGATCCACCAATAAAAGCATGGGTAGGAGCCGGAAGTTCTTCCATTGCTTCAGGGGCCGTTCCTGCTATGATCCTCATATGATCTAACGCAAATTTCTTTTTATTTTCCTCGAGAAGCACAAGTGCATCCTCTTTTTTCTCAATGGAATATACGCTTCCCTGACTTGCACGAAGTCCCATCTCCACAGATACAGAACCAGTTCCGGCCCCGATATCATAACAGACCGAATCCTCTTTAAGACATAACTTTGCTAGCGAAACTGTTCGTACCTCTGTCTTGGTCATCGGTGCTTTTCCACGGGTAAATGCATCATCTGGAAGTCCATGTGTGGTCAATGCTGTTTTTGCATCCGGATTCCAGGCACAGATCACACTCAAGGCATTTCCTCTGTAATCTGTAAGTTCCCTCGCCTGTTTTACAAATATTTTCTCATCCTCATAAGACAGATTCTCCCCGACATAAAGCTGCACTTCACCCATTCCATAATCCGTCAGTTTCTGTGCAAGATGTGCGGTTCCATCTGAAGTGCCAAGAATTGCAAAAACCTTCTGATTTGTTCGAATCAGGGATACCAGATTGCATACTCTTCCATGTGCACTGACAATCTTTGCATCATCCCATGAAAGACCAATTTTTGACATAAAATAAACAACAGAGGATATACCGCAGATGATTTCGGCATTTCCGTCCAAAGCTTTCAAAAGTCCTTTTGCCCCACTGTAAAAACCGACATCACCGGATAGTGCGATCACAACTTTTTCATATTCCGGATGTTTCTTAATATACTCTGCAATCTCAGCACTTCTGTATTCATAAAAGACATCCTGTCCCGGAAGTGCCACTGCATCTGCCATCCTTCTGGCGCCTATGATCAGATCCGCCTGTTCCACTGCCTCATTGCCCTGAATCGTCAATGTTTCCTTGCTTCCCATTCCAATTCCCAGGAGAACTACATGTGGTGTCGGCTGGAATCCAAATTTCTCTGGCAGCATACGTTTGCATTCTTTTACAGAAATTCCCTTTTCCTGCACCGGACGGCCAATGATCACAGGAATTGCGCCACATTCTGTGGCAGCCTGAATCTTTTCTTCAAATCCGCCTGCTTTTCCGGAATCTTTTGTTACCAGATATCTGCAGTCATACTGACGCAGCATGGCAGCATTCAATTCTTTCGAAAAAGGACCCTGCATGGCAATCAGATTTTTGCCCTCGAATCCCAGCATGCGACAGTTTTCGATCACATTCTGAATGGAAAGGACTCTTGCAAACATTCTTTCCTGATAACCCGGAATTTCTGTATAAGCAGAAAGTTCCTTACTGCCCGTCGTAAGCAGAACATTTCCCGATACATGTTTCAGATAATCTACTGCTGCCTCTGTATTTTCTACATAAACTGCATCTTTGTGAACGCCTCCTTCACGAAGGACTCTCACATAAGAAACGGCTGTGTTTTCACAGGCCTCACGGATATTTACTGTCACTTCTGCCGCATATGGATGTGTTGCATCCAAAACCAGTTCCGGTCTTTCTGCTGCAAAAAGCTCCTGCATCTGTTCTTTGTCAAGGCGTTCTGCACGAATCGATAAAAATTCATTTTCTTCAAGAGATCTGGATCCATATTCCGTCGCGACACAGGCAAGTACAGATACTTTATTTTCACTCAGAAACCGGCTGATTTCATAGCCTTCTGTAGTACCAGCAAAAACAATTGCTTTATACATTCCGATATCCTCTTGGAGTTACCATTTTGCCATTTATTTCTTTTGTCTGGGAATTTCCGATAAATACTGTGGTGAACATATCAACCTGTGTATCTCGAAGTTCTTTCAATGTCATAACCTGATACTCTTCCCCTTCCCTTCCGATATTACATACTGTTCCGCAAACTGTTTCTGGAGATTTGTACTGCATCATCAGATCGCAGGCTTTCTGTAAATAATCATGGCGTTTTTTACTGGAGGGGTTATAGAGACAGATTACAAAATCCGCCTGAGATGCACCAAGAAGTCTTGCTTCAATCTTTTCCCATGGAGTCAGAAGGTCACTTAAGCTGATCAGACAGAAATCATGGATCAGCGGTGCACCAAGGACTGCCGCTCCGCCAAGTGCGGCTGTTACTCCCGGAACGATCTCCAGTTCTACTTTCGGATATTTTTCTCCTACTTCATACATCAGTCCGGCCATACCATAGACTCCGGCATCACCACTGCAGATCATGGAAACCCTTTTGCCTTTCATAGCCTCTTCAAAAGCCAGCACACATCTGTCCACTTCTTTTTTCATTGGTGTGGTCAGATATTCTTTATCTGGAAATGTATCTTTGACAAGATCCACATATACCGTATATCCAATGATCGTATCACTGTCTTTCAAAGCATTCATTGCAATACCGGTCATCTGATCACAGCCCCCCGGTCCGATTCCAACTACATATATTTTATTCAAAATGAACCTCCCAGTTCCGGAGTGCAAGCGCGGTTGTCACGCCATTTCTCCCTGTCTTATTTTTGATCAGGCGGCCCTGCTCCGCACCCAGGACTGCACTTCGTTCACAGACATTATTCACGCCTGTGATCTTTTTTACAAATTCGGAAGGGGTAAATTCCCCCTCTGCATGACTCAGCTCTTCTTCCTCAAATGTGATAAACGGGATTCTCCAGTCTTCTGCAAGTTTTTGAAGCCCCACTTCGTCTTTTTTGATGGAAATGCTTGTCAGCTTCTCTACTGCCTGGCTGTATATATCCGCGTCCGCCAGACAGACACTAGCTTCTTTTTCAATTACATCTGCTTCTTTATTCCTGCGGCAGCCCATTCCCAGTGTCACCACCCTGGGAATGATCTGCACCGTGGATGTAAACGGCTTACAGGTTGGATGAATGGTTACTGCAATTCCAATCTCCGGTTTATCCTGCGTGTCTTCCGAAGGCTCTTCCAGGCCTTCCGGCAACTTTCCTGTCCATGGAAATTCACTGTAAAATCCGACAGGTTCTCCCGCAAGCAAGGCTGCTGAAACCGCCTTTGCCGCTTTCATATTCTGAATTCCACAGCAATTCTTTTTTGCAAAGACATCCACTGCAAAGCGATGATGAAGATCTGTCGCTGTCGTTACGACTGGAACTGCACCCAGAAGCTCCGCAACTTCCAGAGTCAGTTCATTCGCACCGCCAAGATGTCCTGATAACAGAGATATCACAAACTTTCCACATTCATCGATCACCAGTACCGCCGGATCAGACTTCTTACTTGCTACGTAAGGTGCAATGCTGCGCACCGCGATTCCACAGGCTCCGACAAAAATAATCGCATCATCTGTCTCAAAATGGCGGCCTGCCCAGATTCCTGTACTTTCCGCAATCGAATCATCGAGATATTTACTTTTCTTATAAATTTCTGCCGTATAACCTTTGCCCTGAAGGTCTTTTTGCAGGTCTTCCGCAGTCATATATCCTGTAAGACTGAAACAAATGATTGAAATACGCATTATTTAATTCTCCATTTAGATCGGATTATTTACTGCGCGTTCTCACTCTGTTGCTTCACGGAATTCGGTAGTGAATCCCGGATCATACAGTTTTGAGCGATCATAGTGAGCTGCTTTTACAGAATCCCCGATGATCATCAGTGCAGTCTTTGTGATGTTGTTTTCTGCAGCAGTCTGTGCAAGCGTGCCTACTGTGCAGACAAATTTCTTCTCATCCGGCCAGGTTGCCTTGTATACAATTGCCGCCGGCGTATCAGCTGTATATCCGCCTTCGATCAGTCTGCTGCTGAGTTCTTCCAGCATACCGGTGCTTAAGAAAACGACCATCGTTGCCTGATGAGCTGCAAATGACTGAATGCTTTCTTTGGATGGAACCGGTGTACGGCCTTCCATTCTTGTGATGATCACACTCTGTGAGATATCCGGCAGAGTATATTCCAGATTCAGGGCACTTGCCGCACCGCAGAACGCACTGACACCAGGACAATAGTCATACATAATGCCCTTCTCATCCAGAATATCCATCTGCTCACGGATTGCACCGTAAATACAAGGATCGCCTGTATGAAGACGCACAGTCATCTTCCCTTCTGCTTCTGCTCTCTCCATAACGGAGATGACTTCTTCCAGTGTCATCTTCGCGCTGTTATGAATCGTACAAACATCCTTGCTGTATTCCAGCAGCTGCGGATTTACCAGCGAACCTGCATAGATGATCACATCCGCCTCCTCCAGATACTGTTTACCTCTGACTGTGATAAGATCCGGTGATCCCGGTCCTGCTCCAACAAAATGAACCATGTTTTTATTCTCCTTTTTTTATATATAATTGTTTAATTTGTTGTTTAATTTGTCATTTACTCTCAGCTGAATTTATTTTACGGATCAGTTCTTCTGCATGCTCTGTCTGGCCAAGATATCCAAATTCATTGGAAAAGATCACTGCACCCAGAAGGATCTGCTGATAAGAACGATGATCCAGATAAAACTGGATATGTCGGGTCACATCCTCCATCGCTTTCTGTAAAATATGATAACGATCAAGCACATGCAGGGCCTCATCCGTCGTGTTGCATGCCAGAATCTCTCTGGCACATTCCAGATCTGCTCCGGAGCGTATTGCTGCCGCACACAGAACCTCCATACGTCCGTCTGCGCTGTGTGAATGTGTATTCATGATTCCGGCAGCAACTTTGACAAATTTGCCAATATGCGAAATAAAAAGAATCCCCTTTACTCCCATGTTCACTGCCATATCAATGGTTTCACCTACATAATTACTGCACTTGATGTTTTTTTCAAAAGGAAGATCCATATGCTCCCGAAGGTAATCTGCCCCATAATTTCCCGGAGTCACGATCAGATACTGTTCCCCCTGTGAAAAATGCTGTTTCATTTCTACCTGAATACTCTGAATCAAGGCTTTCTCACTCATAGGTTCTACGATACCGGACGTTCCAAGAATAGAGATGCCACCCTGGATTCCCAGACGGGGATTAAAAGTCTTTTTCGCGATCTGTTCACCTTCTGGAACAGAAATCGTTACTTTCAGGCCACCCTCATAGTGGTATCGATCTGCTGCATCCTCCACTGCTTTCAGGATCATGGCCTTTGGTACAGGATTGATTGCTGCTTCTCCCACTTTCTGTGAAAGTCCCGGACGCGTCACTCTTCCGACACCTTTCCCCCCATCGACCGTAATCTCAGAGGATTTCGGACATTTTTCCACTCTGGCATAGACCAGAATTCCATTCGTCGTATCCGGATCATCCCCCGCATCTTTACGTACTGCGCAGATCACTGTATCTTTTTCCATACAGACGTCATGCAATTCCAGATGGAGAAGAATTCCCTTTGGTGTCATAAGATCTGTCTCGTTCTGTTTCTGACCTCCGAGAAGCATTTCCGTGGCACCTTTTGCAGCTCCCGCCGCACAGGATCCGGTCGTATAGCCGAAATGAAGTTTCTTTTGATTTTTAATTACATAATAATCTTCCAGTCCTGTTTTATGTGCCATAACTTCCTCCTTCACATATGTCATTTTATTATATTATTTTGCAAAAAAAATGTCAATGAAACACCCTTTAATTAATCTTACATTCCTCATTTATCCGGAATACCTTTTAAAATATTTCTGCACAAAAAAACCAGTCCACTTTCGGACTGGTCTTTTGCATTTTATGTATCTTTTTAATAAATAATGATTGGATATCCGCTGTCAATCGTATTATAGATCAGTGCTGCCTGATCTGTCGGAAGGTTGATACAGCCATGACTTCCGGCGCCACTTTTATATCGGTTTCCTCCGAAAGAAGACTGCCAGGATGCATCATGAAGCCCCTGCCCATATACAAATGGCATCCAGTAATTTACTTTTACGTTGTATCCATATTCCTGACTGCTCAGGTTATATGGACTTGCCTTGTAGGCAATCGGCCATGCTCCTCTGTATGTCTCCCTGCCGGCTTTTGGTGCTCCACTGACGATATCTGTTTCTGTCACAAGTGCTCCATCTTTGTACAGCCACAGATGCTGGTTATCCAGACTTACTTCTATATAGCTTCCGTTCAGATCATCTGCACCGTTACGCTGCATGCCACTGATGCTGTATACCGGATCTCGTGTAACTGCAGTACCACTCGCAAGATCTGTCAGCAACTGCTGCACTTCTCCATCCTGATCGATCTGAAATCCATATTCATTATCGGATACCGTGACATCATTTCCATAGGATGTGTGGAATGTACGTGGAACATAGATGGTATTATACTTCGCTGCAAGATTCTGTACATAAGACTTCACTGCTTCCTGATCAATATTCAGGCTGTCATCTGTAATCTGCAGCCATGTCTCGATTGTTCCTGCATCAATTACTTCCGTCGTACTTCCCAATGTATATGTAACTGTAGTACTGCGATATTTATTCAACTGATCATTCAGTCCTGTAACTTTATTCTGCATTTCATCAGAAGCCGTTACAGACGGCTGCTGATAAACATTTGTATCCAATGTGATCTGAATATCCCCACCAAGAAGCTTCAGCCGAAAATTATCATCCAGCATCTGATCTACATAGCTTTGAAGTCTGGTCTCATCAATTTCATTTCCCTGCACATCATTGACCAGAACAAACTGCTTCTGCTGTTCATCATACTGAACCGCTGCATCAACGGATGCCGTACGCTCTTTATCTCCAAAATTAGAAGACGCAAGAGCTTTCTTTTCCTGTTCTTCATCCTTCTGGATCTGATATGCAATCTTGTAATCTTCCTGCGTGGCAAAGATCTTTCTGTTTGCTTCCCGCGTTGTCTGCAATTCTGTAAGCTCACTTTTAAGTGCTGACTCATCCAGATCATATCCAAGTTCACTCACCGTTGTCTGATAGACATCCGAGCCACCTTCTTTGAACTGTACCTTACGGCTGCGAAAAGCATCCAGAAGCTTCTGTTCTGCCTTATCTGCCGTCAGCGTGGAAACATCCATCCCGTAAATAGATATTTTTCTTCCAAGTGTATTGGTATCTGCAATATGTATGTAAGTAAAAAGCCCCGCCGTAAGAACAACCACACCTCCGATACATGCACCCAATATGATTTTCTTTGCTTTTCTGCTGAGCTTAAATTTGTCTGCCATAATCTCTTTCCTCTTATCTGCTGTATTGTCAATTTATGCACGTATTCTGATTCTTATTATATTACAGAGAAAAATGGACTTCTGTAATCTGAGGTTTCTGTTTATCTCTGGAAATAAACTATTTTGCCTTTTGATAACCAGAACTCTTCTCATAAGGTGTTGTATAGATTTTCAGGAATTTATCATATTCTTTGTTACTGTAAAAATATCTTCTGTTATGACGGCTGATATCAAGGCAGTCAAAACCCTTTCTTTTGAGCAGTCTGTATGTCTTTTCATATGCACTTCCTGTCATTGTATTTAACTGCCACAGTGAAAAATTAAGCGCCCAATTAACAAATGCCCTTTCTAAGGTATCATATAAACCTCTGTCTTTTAGCTCCTTTTGCATAGCCAAAAGCGCAATATAGAAACAATCCCATGATTTCTCTCTTGTACGCGACAGAGATGTTCTGACATTGACTCTCTGATGGATCAAGACCTCATCTACTGTAGAAATTCTGGAAGCACAGGCAAGCGCAATAAAAACAAAGAGCATATCATTTGTTGTTCGAAGATTCTGATACTTGATTCCCAATCTCCTGACATACTCCCTCTGGTATAATTTATCCCATGGCCAGCCATTAAACATTCTAAAAATATTATTTCTTACATTTTCATCAGTTGCTGCAAACGGCTCTTTTTCCGGAAAATACTGCTTCCGAAATGCCCATGTGCATTTTTTGTATACTTTCTCTGTATGATCATAGAGGTCTGCATTAAACACACATACTTCTGCCTCTGTTTCTTCCGCTCTGTCATATGCGGCTTTCAGCATATTTTTCTCAAAGAAATCATCTGCATCCAGAAAAGCCAGGTATTTTCCTCTTGCAACATCCATTCCATTATTTCTGGCTGCTCCTGCTCCCTGATTTTCCTGATGAATGACTCTGATCCTGGCATCTGCTTTTTCGAATTCTTTCAGAATTACCAGTGATCCATCTGTTGACCCATCATCCACACAGATAATTTCAATCTCTCTCAGAGTCTGCTTCAGCAGGCTGTTTAATCCGTCTTTTAAGAATTCTGCCGCATTGTATACCGGAATTATCACCGAAACCGCAGGTATATCATTACTCATATCTATTCCCCTTTGATTAATGCAACATTTTTTTCAGCTTTCGCGGAACAAAGGTAATTGCTCTTCCAATTTTTAAAGATGAAGAATTTTCCATGTCATCTATTTTTTTCTGAAGCTTTGTCACCTTGTTTTCGCTTTTTTTCAATGCCTTCGCCAGTTCTGCTTCGCTTCCAAACCTGAGTAGTTCTTTTCGAAATGTTTCATCAAAAAAGCCATCCATATCATCTACTAATCGATTGATATCTGTCCATTCTTTTTCCGTAAAATATTTTTCGTCAAAAAGTCCCCTGTTCTTCGCCTCTGAAAGTTCTTTATGCATCCTCTCCAAAAAAGCATATTTGAATTCCATTGTAAGTCTGAACAGATTCCAACGATAAGATATATATTTCAAAGATATAACCGGTTTCTCCAGTTCTTCTTTTAGCTCCGGTCGTTTTTCAAGAAATTCTTCAATAGATTTAAATTCATCACAGATACAATATATTTTGGCAGCCGCTTTTACCGATGAATTTGCATTATCTGTGCGATAATGAAGGTAGGCATCACGAACCAGCAATGCTCTTTCCGCACTTGCCCATACTTTAAACGCAAATCCTGTATCCTGATAGGAAGCACCCGGTGTTTCCGCAAAAGATACATGATTTTCCAACAGCCATTCTCTCCGATAAATCCCGCTCCAGATACATGGTCTCACCCGAAAGATTTCCGGATGTTCCACCGGCCTGAACACCTGATCATACAGATCATATTCTTTTAGCACTTCATAATATGTGCTCTGAGGTTCCGGCTGCGATACATAAGAATAATAGTTTGATTTCACAACATCTGCATGATTTTCTTTTGCTGCTTTATATAATTCATCAAACATATTAAGATCTGCAAAATCATCCGTTTCAATAATGCCTATATATTCTCCTGTCGCATTTTGAAGTCCAACATTCATACTATGTCCGTACCCCGAATTCGCTTTATGAATCACTTTGATACGATTGTCTTTCTGCGCATATTCATCCAGAATATTCCCTGTTGAATCTCTGGATCCATCATCTATACAAATAATCTCTATGTCCTTTAAAGTCTGATTTACTACACTGTCCATGCATTCTTTTAAAAATTTTTCAACATTGCATGCCGGCATTAGTATGGATACTTTTGCCATCTTCCATTCCTCCTGATCTGTCATTATCTTGCACGAAGCTTTCGAATGATTGCTATGCCTGTACATTTTATTCCGTTTTTTCTCATATACCTGAATATCTTTTTCACCAAATACCCCGGTGTCGTTAATACCTGCAGCATTTTGCCCACACCGGATGGTTCTGTTATTCTCTTATAAAGATAAATATCATTTACGCAAAAAACTCTTTCAGCCTTCAACAGAATACGTTTTACAAAGCATCTATCTGTATCTATTCTATTATGAAAGTCCGTTTTTTCCCCGATAAATAAATCTTTTTTCAAAATCTGCATGGATACGGGCGGTAATATATCCTTATTCTTTTTCAGCTGATTTCGCATTTCTTTCCCTGTTATTACCTGCGCGTAAGAGCCGCATCTGTAAAATTCATCTGAAAGATTTTTATATCGTTTCGCGAGTTTTGTATTTTCATAAAAAACTGCCCCGGAAAACAGCAGAATATCCAGATGTTTCGTCTCACATATATTCCACAACTCTTCCAAAGCAAATGAAGTGAGCAAATCCCCACTATTCATAAAATACAGATATTTCCCCTCTGCTTTATTTAATACTTCATCCCCGCGTGTTATCTGGCCGGGCTTTGTCTGATCGATTATCTCGATATCATTTACGATTGACTGCGCTGAAAGTGAATCCAGCGTTTCTTCCATATATTTATCTGTATCACCTGCAGAAATAATTACCGTAATTTTTTTCATAGTTCTAATCTCATACACCATTTCGTTTTTTCAATATTTATAGCATACTTTGTTTACTATTTAATTGCAATCATTTTCCATGATATTTTTTCAGACCCTGTCGAATAGCTGCCCAAAATATTAATTTTCTGTCACAAACCCATAATTTTTACACCAGACAGCAATTTTGTGATAGGATAATTTTATCATGAAATGAAGGAGAAGATTGTGTTGAAACCAACAAATACCGATTACCTTTTTAAATTTTCCATTGTAACAGCCGTTTATAATGTAGAGGCCTACCTTTCCGAGGCAATTGACAGTATCCTTTCACAGGATATAGGTTTTATCGAATCCGTAGAGCTTATTCTTGTCGATGACGGATCCACCGATGCTTCCGGAGCTATCTGTGATGAATATCAGCATAAATATCCGGAAAACATCGTCGTAATACACAAACCCAACGGTGGCGTTGCCAGCGCACGAAATGCAGGTATCGCTGTGGCCCGTGGAAGATACGTTAATTTCATGGATTCTGACGATAAACTGACTCCTGATACACTTTCTTCCGTCTATGACTTTTTTATTGAGCATGATAAAGAGGTGGATCTTGTTTCTGTTCCTATTTTTTACTTCGAACAAAAAAACGAACCACATCGCCTGAATTACAAATATGCTTCCGACAAAGCGCAGGTCATTGATCTGACCACGCATTATTCTTATGTACAGATGTCATCAGCATCTGCTTTTTTCAAAAGAGAAGCTCTGAACGATCATACATTCGATACCTCTCTTCGTTATGCAGAAGATTCCAAGGCGATCATGGAACTACTTTTAGAGAATCCCCAATATGGCATTGTCCCACAGGGGCGCTACCTGTATCGTGCCCGTACATCCATGAATTCTGCCCTGAACGGTTCCAAATCGCACAGAGAATGGTACATTGACTGCCTCAAGAACTACATATTCTGGGCATTGGATGAGGCGAAATCCCGTTTCGGAGCCATTCCGGATTATGTACAGTACAATGTCATGTACGATCTGCAGGGACGCTTCAAAGTTGATGAAATTCCAGAAACCGTATTGACACCTCATGAAAAAACTATTTTTTTGAAAATGCTGTTCGATGCTGTTTTTCAGATTGACGACCACATCATCCTTGAGCAGAAAAATCTATCCATGGAACTGAAGGACTATATCATGAGCATAAAAAAAGCACCGGATTCCGGAACTTTGCAGTTTGACGACAAGAGCGAAGATGCCTGGTTTCAATATCCCGATCTGAGTACCGGTCACGCTTCATCTTATCAGCTTCGTCTGACTTCCATGGAACTTATGAAACATGATATCCTGCTGGAGGGTGCAGCTAAGATCTATCTGCGTTTTCCATATCCAGCCAATCTGTTTCTTCGAATCACAACCGGTCATACTACACATATGGTAAAATGCTGTTTCCGCGAAGATCCGGAACACGTTTTTCGTTTTAATGGACAGAAACTTGCTGTATTCCTGAAATTTACAACAGTCATTCCATACGAAATGTTTTCTGGTATTACACATATCGAATTTTGCTGGGATTGCGATGGGCATACGATCTGTTATCACAGTTTACACCGTATGTCGGAATTTCCTCTTGCATATGGACAGCAAAAGCTTCTTCTGAACAAAAAATCCTATTATGCTACACTTTCTTCGCAGATGCTTACATTTGAAGAAGCCACTCCTGTATCAAAACTGAAAAATCATACACATTCTGTGCTTCGAAGGATTCGGAAGATTTGTTATTTAAAATAACGTTCAAAATATTTTTCTTATTTTCCTGTTTTCTTTGTATTGCAATCTTTTTGCCAATATGGTAGCATTCAATTAAACAGAATTAATTTATATGCTATATGTTGTTATTTAAAATAACATTTTATGAAAGGTAAAAAGATTCTCAATGAAAAAATTATCTATGACACGACTTGCCGAACTTGTTTCCGGCAAGCGAAAAGAAAAATCCATGACTCAACAGGAGCTGGCTGATGCTACCGGCATCAATCGTTCTCTGTTATCCCGTCTGGAGAAAAAAGATTTTATTCCATCAATTCCACAACTGGAAAGTCTTGGAGAATGCCTTGGATTTGATCCGGATGAAGTATTTACTGAACAGTCTGCTTCCCGGTTGCCATCTCCTTCTCCTTTGAACATTGCTGTCGCAGGCACAGGTTATGTCGGTCTTTCCATTGCAACATTACTTGCACAGCACAATCATGTTACTGCTGTTGATATCATTCCTGAGAAAGTTGATCTGATCAACAAACGCAAATCTCCGATTCAGGACAAATATATCGAAAAATATCTTGCAGAAAAAGAGCTTGACCTGACAGCTACACTGGATGGCGAAGCTGCTTACACAAATGCTGACTATGTAGTCATTGCGGCACCGACAAACTACGACAGTCAGAAAAATTATTTTGATACATCTGCCGTTGAAGCTGTGATCGAACTTGTCCTCAAAGTAAATCCACATGCGATCATGGTCATCAAATCCACGATTCCGGTCGGCTATACAGAATCTGTCAGAAAGAAATACAATACAGCAAATATCATCTTCAGTCCGGAATTTCTTCGTGAATCCAAAGCACTGTACGATAACCTGTATCCAAGCCGCATTATCGTTGCTACAGATCCGGATGATCCGAAACTGGTACAGGCGTCCCACAATTTTGCAGCTCTTCTCCAGGAAGGTGCTCTGAAAGAAAACATTGATACATTATTTATGGGATTTACTGAAGCAGAGGCTGTAAAACTGTTTGCAAACACCTACCTTGCACTTCGTGTTTCCTACTTTAACGAGCTGGATACTTACGCTGAAATGAAAGGTCTGAATACGCAGAACATTATTCAGGGTGTCTGCCTGGATCCTCGCATTGGAACACATTACAACAATCCTTCCTTCGGTTACGGTGGATACTGTCTTCCAAAAGATACCAAGCAGCTTCTCGCCAACTATAACGATGTTCCACAGAATATGATGAGTGCGATCGTTGAAAGTAATCGTACGCGTAAAGATTTCATTGCAGACCGTGTATTACAGAAAGCCGGTTATTACGGTTATGATGAAGAAAATACTTACAATTCTTCCATGGAAAAATCAGTCACTGTAGGTGTTTATCGTCTGACTATGAAATCCAACTCTGACAACTTCCGTCAGTCTTCTATTCAGGGAGTCATGAAGCGAATCAAAGCCAAGGGTGCTTCCGTGATCATCTATGAACCAACCCTGAAGGACGGATCTACCTTCTTTGGAAGCAAAGTTGTCAATGATCTTGATAAATTTAAAAATCTGAGCGACTGTATCATCGCAAACCGTTACAGTCAGATCCTGGATGATGTAAAAGATAAAGTATATACCCGAGATCTTTTCCAGAGAGATTAGAGATAAAAAAATCCCTTCCACTTACGTGGAGGGGATTTTTTGCTATAAACGTTTAATATTCTATACAAATATTAGAACTTTCCAGCGTCAGCAGCTTCCTGTACGGAAACTGTCGCCCTTGATTTTACGGGCTTCGTAGTGGTATTTGTTAGTTACCCGTCCGTTACTTTTTCTGTTTTTCAATGTTCCGGCATGATTAAGCGTATGTAATGAAGCAGCTAATACCAGCAGCCTTAAGCTTCTTAACTGTGGCTTCTGCATTACCCTTTTGAGTATACGCGCCTACCTGGACTTTGTAAAGCCCGTTAAGCAATCTTACGAATACGTCCGTATGCCCTTTCTTCTTAATCTTCTCCGCCATAAGGTTAGCGCCTTCCTTCCGTCTGAACGCCCCAGCCTGCACCCGGTAATACTTTCCGGCTTCTGTTGTCTGTCCTGCTGCCGCCTGGCTTTGGTCTGTCGCTCCGTCATACTCTGTAAGTTTATGGTCTTCGATAAGCTTAGTCAATTTGCTTACGTAGTCCGGGTCTGTCGCATACCCAGCCGCCTTAATTGCTTCGCAAGCCTTCTTGTAGTCCGTTTCCCCGATTACTGCTTTATAGCGCTTATTTGCCTTTAAAAAAGCGCTATGGTCTGTAATGGATTCTTCCCAGCTACTATAAGCGCGGAAGGTCGCGTTACTTACTGTTACCAGGTTTACGCCGTCGTAACACTCCTTAGTATCTTTGCAATATACTTTTCCTTTCCAGGTCTTCGTAGCTTTGATACCGAAAAGCGCGTTACCGCCTGTAGCAAGTTCAGACGTACCCCACCCGGATTCTAAAATAGCCTGGGCGATTGTCAAGCTTGCCAGTACTCCCGATTTTTTCATATCGGCGGACGCAAGCGCGCCCACCTTTTTAATAAAATTCTTCTGTTCTGTTGTCATATAGAAGCCCCCTTATACAGCCGTTAAGCTTGCCACCGCTACCCAACTGTTGATTTCCTTAAGCTTCGCTTCTTTTACTCCCTTATTGGTCTGTACTTTATCTACTGTGTGCTTCTTTCCGCCCCGCTGTGCTGCCGGGACTGCCTTCCCCCTGGTAGATGATAAGCCGCCGTATACCGCGCCGTCTTTAATCGTTACAATGCTTCCGGCTTTAACTTCCTTCGCTGCCTGGCCGCCGCCTGCTGTCGTCGTCGTTTTCTTCTTAAGTCCGAACTGCGAAGCAATCGCATTAGCGATAGCCGCCGCTATCTGTGCCTTCTTACTGCTGTAAATCGCCATATCGTCCTTATCATCAATAAAACACGTTTCCAGCAGCGCGGAAGACACGCCCGCCGCCTTTGCCCGGTAAATTACCGTAAAGTTTGTCCGCTTTACTCCCCGGTTCTTTAAACCGAAGGTAGCGATAGCCTGTACTATCTTCGTTTCTACGCCTACGGTCTTTTCTGCCGTTGTTACATAGATTTCCGTACCCATTGTCTTTCCGTCGCCCTTCGTATCATTCACGCAAGCGTTAAAATGCACTTCCAGCACATAGTTATAATTGGCAAAATTTACCGCCAGTTTCCCCGCCTTTGCGTCGCTGTATGCGTTCCTGTTCGTAGGGTACAAGTCAACCTGTGCATACTTGCTTAAGGTCTTCTTGATTTCCTCTACCATATAAATAGTTTCGTCCGCTTCCCTTCCGAACTGTGATACTGCGCCAGAATCGCCCGCGCCATGCCCGCTAATAAGTAATATCTTCATGTTTCTTACGCTCCTTCTACGGCTTTTCTTAAAATGTCTTCTTCTGTGTCTTCTTCCGTAACTGTAAGCGTGTTATATACATAATCGTATAAGCTGGCGTTGCTTTCCAGCATTTTTCTAAATTCCTCTAATGCCTGGTCTAACAGTTCGTCGTATTTTTCTTCTGTAATAAATAAAGTAATAATCGGGAATCTTTCTACAAGCCATTCCCATACCATAGAACGCTTAACGCGCCCGGTCTTACTCTTTAATTCCCGTTCTGCTTCTGTTACCATATAAAGCAACGCCGTCTTTACCTTCTCTAACTGCTGCTGCGGCGTAAGCTTCAAAAAGCGTAACACTACATACACCGTAAACAATACCATGACAAGGGCAATTACAAAAATTACCCAGTTTTCAATAAACTTCTGCAAAATCTCCATACCTTCGCACCCCTAAAAATTCTGTATTTCTGTCGGTTCTAACGCTTCATCTATAAGTGCTTCTGTTTTGTCCTTCATCTTTTGTATGGTTCTTTCCTTAATTTCTTCCGCCTGGTTTTCTTCTCCCAGGTCGATAAGCTTTTTTATCATTCCCAACTGTATTTTGATACCATTTTCAAGCTGTACCGCTTTCAGATACCATATTACAGCCGCCCCGAAGATTCCCCCGGACGTAGGAATAATGTAAGTAAATACGTCTGTCGGCTTTTCACTCCACGAAAATATAAGGGATATGATACAGGTAGATACAAATATTAAGCCAGTGTTAAAGACAACCTTTTTCTTAAACTCCTGTTTCTTGTGCTTCACTCCTGGGCTTCCTTTTCCAGTTTTTCCAGGTCTTCTATTCTGTGGTTCGCTACCTTTGTCTTTTCCAGTATAACCGCCTGGTCTTGCTCTAATTTGTATACCCGTTCTACTACGTTGTTGTGCTTGTCTAATTTCTGTTCAATGTAATTAAGGCGGGTCTTTACCGTCCCATAAATTGCACCGATAGACACCCCGTACACAACTAACTGAATAAGTAAGCCTATCCAAAATTCTTCGTTCAAGCCTTACTAACCCTTTCCTTACGGCTCACTTAACCGCAACAAGTCCTTTTGTCCTTCTTCTATGTCTGATAACATCATTAGTAAATGCCTGTCTTCGTCTTCAATAGCCCTATAGCTTTCCAGTTCTTCCAGCAGCAGCCTATTAACCTCTGCCATATCTGCTATAATGCTACTCTGTACTTCTACTATATCCAGGTCGTAACGCGCTACGCCCGCTGCCCTGGGGCTTTCTTCTTCCGTCCTGTGTCTGATTCTGTTAATTATCCGGCGTAATGCTGCCATTTGCTATTAACTCCTTCTTCTTAATCTCTGTTCTTATCTGCTCTTTTACCTTCATGCGTAGCTTATAAGTGTCTGCGTGTTCCGCGTGTCCTTCCCAGCTTACATAAACCATAAGCATTTTTTCTTTTGTTATTTTTCCGCTTCTGTAGGCTCTGATAGCTGCCCGTATATGCTTAGGGCTTCGCTTCCTTATCTTTCTGTAGTCCTTATAAATTCGATACCCGCAAAAGTCCAGCCCGTTCTTTGCATTGATTATCTGCGTCTTTGGATTCAAAGTAAGCTTAAGCTGTTTACCTAAAAAAGCTTCAATCTTTTGTAATGCTTCTTCCAGGTTTTCCCGGTCGTTATGGATAATTATAAAATCGTCCATATATCGCATGTAATTTTCTTCCTTTAATTCATGCTTTACGAAGCCGTCTAACTCATTTAATACCAGGTTTGCGAAAAGCTGGCTAAGTAAGTTCCCGACTGGCAGCCCGCGCCCGTCTTCCCCGTAGCTGTCTATGATATAAAACAGCAGCGACAAAAGCCCTTTATCTTTAAATATCCGGCTTAGTATCTGCTTTAATATTTCATGGTCTACGCTATTAAAATACTTATGTATATCCGCCTTTAATGCGTTCACTTCTTTTCCTTCAAAAGATAAGTTTCTTATACGCTCCTGGGCGTAGTCCGCCGCCTTGTGCATACCCTTACCTTTTCTGCAAGCGTAACTATGATAATAAAACCGTCTTTCTATAATCGGTTCTATTTTGCTGTTAATCATGTGTTGGGCTACCCTGTCCCGGAAAGGCAGCGCGTAAATGTCGCGCTTCTTCGGTTCATATATTACAAAGCGCCGGGCTTTCCCTTGCCGATATGTCCCGGCCAATAAATCATCTACCAGGCTGTATAATTCTGCTTCCAGGTTAACCGTAAATCTTAAGACTTCTTCCCTATACCTTTTACACCTACGCGCCTTCCTATATGCTTCTTCCGCATTTTCAAAAGTTGCTATATCCTGTATTCCTATGTTACTTCTTTTCATCTTCTGTCCGTTTCCGCTTCCACCCTTCGCCTTCTACTACTAACTGGAAGCGTCCTTTTTTATGTTTGCCGGATAAACCCCGGACGGGCTGTACGTTCTGACTATATGTAATAGTCCTTGCTAGTAAGCCGTAGCTTGCTAAGTCTGAAAAGTCCATAAGTCACAGCCGAAGCGCGCCCCGACGTTCGTGTTGACGTTCCAGGGGTAGTTGTTACAGTTAACCGCGCGGCAGCCAGCGTTAACGCCGTTGTTCCACCTGCCGCCCGCGATAAGGCGAAGCAACGTACAGCCCATAAATTTAACTTTGTACGGATTTGATGAAGCCGCCCAGCATTTTCCCTATTTCCGTTACCTTCTTTGCGGCTACTCCGTAAGTATGCCCGCTTATATACTGCTGGTCGTATGCAATTCTGATATAGTACCGCAATACTACTAATTCTACGTCCGCGTCGTATAAAAGCTTTTTCTTCGTAGTGCTTTTCCCGGCTCTGATGATATACCGCAAAATATCCATGATACAATTTTTAGTATCTTTTTGAAGTGAAAACTTTTCGCTTTTTGGGTACTGCCTTAATACCGGGTAAATGTACTTTATGAAGTCGTACAATTTTTCCTGTATCTCCAAATTACTTTTCATATAATCGCCCTTCCTTCGATTTGCGATTATATCATAGTCATTTTGTTTTGTGTTGCTTTCCCTCATTGTTTCCTATATCCTGGAAATTTACTTAAAAAATTATCGCGTGTGCGGGCTTCCGCCCGCACAAAACAGATTACAGACTGTCACAGCCGAAGCGCGCCCCGACGTACGTGAGGACGAGCCAGGGGTAGCCGCCACAGTGAACCGCGCGGCAGCCAGCGTCAACGCCGAGGTCCCACCCGCCGCCCGCGAAAAGGCGAACAAGTCCGTAAGTACCTTCTGTATAAGCCTGTCCGTTTCCGTCGCCTAATACGTCCTTCCAACTCCAGGACTGCGTACCGTCGTATCTGTAGCTTAATTCGTCCAGCCATTCCCACACGTTACCTACACAGTCCACACACCCGATAGCAGAAACAGCATTAGTAACTTTTCCTGTCGTCGTTCGGGCTGTATTTGTGGTAGCCGCCCAAGCGTTCGTATTGTTTCCGTCTGCACCCTGGGGACTTCCATAAGCCGCCTGCTGCCACTCTGAATAAGATAAAAGCCGCTTGCCGGACTTTAAGCCCAGGTCGATAAAATCATAGCTATTATGTCCCTCTGTGCCTGTAAGCGGCGTAGCATTATAAGCAGATTTCACGCCGCCTACTCCGTTACTGGAAGCTAAATAAATATCAACCCATAAACCGCCGGCCGCGTATACCATACCTTCGGGGCTACATTTCGGTCTATGTTTCAGCGTCCATACAGAACGCGGTACAATGCCGGAAGCTACATTAGATTCCCAGCCACTACCCTTTTCCGTTCCGGCTGTATTGATAGGAATAAGCTTACTGCTTACCTGGCGCACCCTTCCATAGTGGAAGCCGCCGATTTTGCGGCTTGTTTCTGCGTCGTAGCCGTCCGGGTATGTACTGTTAAGACTGATTTTGTATACTTCGTCCAGGTCTTCGCTTCCGGGGTCGCAAATATATACATAATAGTCTTTTCCTACTGTAAAGGCGCTTCCAGCGTCTAAGTTACCTGTACTAAGTACCGTAGCGTCCGTTTTGAATACCCCGGAACTTCCTACAGTAATTACACAGCCAGCAGTTACCGTAAGTTCTGTAAGCCCTGTAGCCGTCAGATATTCCGCCGAAGGCGCTACCAGGTCGCCTATATTCGCCATTTTTGCAACTGTCAGTTTTGCGCGCGGGTCTTTGTTGATGAAGTCATTACTTAAAAATCTACTCATACTTCGTTAATACTCCTTTGATACTGTCTAATTCTCCCTGGGTAATTCCGATAGTATCTAAGATATTTACCGGGCTTTCTACCCCTACTTTTTCTGCCGTTACTTCTAAATCAGCGTCAACACCTATAACCGTCTGCTTTTCCTCTTTCGTTTCTGTAGTTTCTTCTTCGGCTGCTGCCGCTGGCTCTATTGTGATGTGTTCCACGCTCTTAATTGTGTATTCCTTGCCTTCGCACACTACCTTAGCGCCCTTTGCTGCTTCTGCCAGGTAATTAGTGGTAACGTATCTTTTGTCTTCGGAAATAGCAATAACCGGGACGAAGATGTATTTAACTTCTTCAATTCCGTTAATCGCTTCCCTTAATTCCGCTGCTTCCAATTTGCCAGCCTGTACCATTCCTAAAAGATTGTAAATGTCTTTTCCTGTGCCGATTACTTTAGGCATATTACGCATAATCTTAACCCGCCTTTCCTATTCTGTCACTTCGCTTAAATATCCGCTTCCCAAGTACGATTTATCTAACCATGCTTCTTCTGCGAAGTCGTTAAGCTTGTCAATATTGTTATAAATATCTTCTATTAGTCCTTTGTAATTTTCCGCCTGTTGTGCTGCCTGCGTTGCCACCTTTACGGCTTCCTGGCTTGCTTCGGCTGCTGCTTCCGCTTCTTCTTTTACCTGGTTTGCAATCCCTATTGTGTCATTTGCCGTTTTCATGGCCGTAGCAGCTAAAATAGTCGCTTCTTCTACTGTATCTTTTGATTTCTCCACTTCCTGTAATGCGTTAATAATCGCCTTGTACTCTATTGTACTGGCTATTTTGTCGCCCACGATTACCGCCGTATCTATTTTAAGGTTGAACGTCCAGGAAGCTATATAGCTGTCCTTTTCGTACACGCTTATAGCACATTCAGCATATCCGGGGGCGGCTGTCATTTGTTCGGTAATTTCTGCCGTTATAAGATTTTCAACGTATGTACAGTCGTTTAAAATTTCTTCCCCGTCCGACTTTCTACACTCGATTCTTACTATAGCCCCTTCCGGCATTTCGTAAGGTTCGCCGTCATTCAAAAGAACTACTAACAGGTTTCGCGTTTCACTGTCAAACTGCTTAACCCTTATCGTCTTTTCTACGCTGTGACGGGCGAAGTCAAATACTAATCTACCTACTACCACTTTGCACCGTCCTTACTCACTCAAATAGCAATTATTTACATAAGACAAGTCTAACCAGGCTTCGCTACTCTGTCCCGCCTGTATGCTTGCATTGTCGTATAGTTCCTTTGTTAATTCATAATAATTTTGTGCGCCTGTATTCCCGACTTCTGCCGCTTCTGCTGCCGCCTGGCTTTCCGCTGCCTTTGCTGTCGCTTCCTGGGCTGCTGCT
>OLSE01000908.1_pt1 | contig 29735 bp, 25 predicted proteins | sample 1673191 | NCBI WGS metagenome assembly OLSE01 (sample SAMEA3136764, study PRJEB25190) | human gut metagenome | biome: human gut; feature: human-associated habitat; material: faeces | place: Austria | collected 2013
ATTCCTTACTGGAGAACGTAGAAGAGGATATCTTCTATCATGCCAATGTATTTGTGAATTTAAATCAAGAGTTTATACAAAAGCATACAAAGGAGGGTGTTATCAGCATGTGTAAAGCATTAGAAGAATATACACAGGAATGTATTGAAAAAGGGGAAAAAAGAGGGGAAAGAAAAGGCATTATTAAAGGTGAACAAAGAGGTTATTCAAAAGGTTTAACAAATAAGGCTTATGAAATAGCACAAAATATGTTATCTAAAGGTTTTCAACATAATCTTATTGCCTATATGACAGGCCTTAGCCTTGATACCGTTCTTAAGCTTTCAAACCATTAAAAAGGCGCTGCAATTTGTAGCGTCTTTTCTAATCTATTTCGTTAACTCTGCATGATTTACAGGAAAATGATTTAAAAAGTCAGTTGTTTTCATCTCAATTTGTAGTCCAATCTTGCCTCCGCTAAAAAAGATATGCTCTTGTTGTAAACAAGATTCATCGATGAAAGTACGATATGTTTTTTTCATTCCCAAAGGTGAGCATCCCCCACGTATATAACCTGTAATCGATAACAAGTCCTTTACATGAATCATATCAACTGATTTTACACCGGCGGCTTTTGCACATTTTTTTAAATCCAGTTCCTTGGCAACCGGCAACATAAATACAATATACTCTCTTGTATTGGCCTGTGTCACCAACGTTTTAAAAACACAATTTTCATCTTGCCTCAAAATTTCGGCCACATGTATGCCATCAACTGCTTCATTACCGTTATGCTCATACGTGTGCACCTGATAGTCCAGCTTCTTGGTATCTAATAAACGCATGGCGTTTGTCTTTGTGATTTTTTTCATGATGATCGTAAATCTCCTTCAATGATCGATCGAGCAATATCCACCTTTTTTTGTGATGTATCCATGGCAAGCTTTTCAATGTAATGATGCGCCTTCTTTTCATCCCAGTGATAATTTTCGATCAGTATCAGTTTAGCACGATAAATAATTTTTTCATCCTGTAATCGCTTTTTTTCTTTTTGAAGCTGTTTGGTCAAAGCTTGTATCTTAATTTGTGCAGCCATGCCATTGGCAATCGTCTGTAGTAACATTTGCCGGGAAGCCGGTAATGCCATCACAAAAATTCCTTGTTCCTTTACCTGAAAACAAATCTGATCATAAATATCATTCTTCACTAATAGTAAGACACCGATGGAAAACGCGACTTCAATTTCTCTGGCCGTATGGACACCAAACTCATCTTTTAAAGGCGGCTGTAGAATACAAAAATCATATCGCCTTTGTCGAAGCTGTTTCTTGGCTTCCATGCCAGAAGATACAAATTGAATCCATGGATAGATGGTTCGTGGCAGGATTTCCTGAATGACCTTTCGTGTGCTTTCTACAGAAGTAACCACAAGAATATTCGACATAATTAAGTCCCGCTTATTTTAAATAATTCTTTAGTATTTCCTTTGGCAGCACACGTTGAATAAAATCACTGTTTTTTGCGATGGCAGAGGATTCTTCAAGTGAGGATGGAAGCGGTGTTAAATGAGATGTTATTTCTGCAGATGCCTGATATAAGTTTAAATCCACAGGATCTGCCGGTTCTCTTTGTTTCAATATACCCTCGATGCCTGCATAAATGATCAAGAGATAAACTAAGTAAGGATTAGAGGTACAGTCCGGTGATCGAAGCTCAATTCGTTTTTTCTGATTTCGTACGGCCGGAATACGAATGGCCTGAGATCGGTTTTGATAAGACCATGTCACAAATTTGGGAGCCTTGCACTCTCCCAATCGCTGATAGCTTTCCGTACAGGGATTCAAAAATAAAGTAATCTCCGGCAAGCGATATAAAATACCGGCCATAAAGGCTCGTGTTTGATTCAAATGACCGGAATCATTGACCGATACATTGACATGCATGCCGTTTCCACTATGCTCCTTTAAAGGCTTGGGATCAAAATCGGCAATTAAACCATTGGCCTTTGCGACCGTTCGTACGACCCATTTAAAAGTAGCTGCATCATCCGCTGCCTGCAACGGCGTACTGTAACGAAAGTCGATCTCATTTTGTCCGGGTCCTTCCTCATGATGACTGGCCTCCGGATGTAACCCCATTTCCTGCAGCGTAAAACAAATATCCTTTCGTACATCTTCGCCCTGATCCTCCGGAGCGATATCCATATAGCCTGCCGTATCTAAAGGAATATGAGAGTTTTGTCCTTTTTCATCCGTCAAAAATAAATAGAACTCGAATTCTGTACCGATCTGAATCTCGATTCCCTGCTCTTTGGCATACTGTTCTGCCTGTTTTAATAAATAGCGTGTATCCAGTTCAAAAGGCGTTCCATCCGGGTATTGTATATCGCAATACATGCGAATGACCGAGCCATCCAAAGATCGCCATGGCAAAATGGATAACGTAGAAGGATCCGGCATCAAAAATAAATCGCTTTTGATATCGGTTCCAAACCCGGCTATTGCACTGGCATCAAAGCTTATTCCTTCCGCAAAGGCTCTGGGAAGCTCATCGGGTAAGATCGAAATATTTTTTTGATGACCGTAAATATCAAAGTAGGCCAATCGAATAAACGTTACGTTCTCTTCATTTACATAGGCAAGTACATCTTCTTTTGTGTACATGAAGTCACCTCCTGTTTTCCATTTATTTATACAACATATTATTTTTTGTTTCAAACTTTTCATAAATTTTCATAATTTTACATTTTTATATTGACAATTTCATTTCCCTCATTACAATAGTACACATAGAAACGGCAAGGATGCCAAAAAGTAGGAGTTTTCTCCTCCCTTTTTGCTTTGCCGTTTTTTTATTTTATCGCCTTAAAGGAGGAATCGACATGGCAAAATCTATTCCGGATCTGTTTGGATCCAAAGTGTTCAACGAAAAATGTATGAAGGAAGGCTTAGCTTCCGATACATACAAAGAGCTTCAAAAGACAATTCAGGAAGGAAAACCATTAAATCCAAAGATTGCCAACGCGGTGGCTCATGCCATGAAAGAATGGGCCATTGCACAGGGAGCAACCCACTATACACACTGGTTTCAACCAATGACCGGTGTAACTGCCGAAAAGCACGACAGTTTTATTGAGCCGGTAGATGGCGGAAAAGTTATTATGAGCTTTTCCGGAAAAGAATTGATCAAAGGAGAACCGGACGCTTCCAGTTTTCCTAACGGTGGTTTAAGAGCAACCTTTGAAGCCCGTGGTTATACCGCATGGGATCCTACATCGTACGCCTTTATCAAAGACGACGTACTTTGTATTCCGACAGCCTTTTGTTCCTATACCGGCCACGCACTGGATAAGAAAACCCCTTTACTTAGAAGTATGGAAGCTATCAACACACAAGCTTTGCGCATCTTAAAGCTGTTTGGAAATACCGATGTAACATCGATCAAAACCACAGTGGGTCCGGAACAGGAATATTTTCTGGTTGATAAAGACTACTATGCCACACGTAAGGATTTGATTTATACCGGACGTACTTTATTTGGGGCCCCCTGCCCAAAAGGACAGGAAATGGAAGATCACTATTTTGGTACGATCAAATCGCGTGTACAGTCTTTCATGAAAGACTTAAATGAAGAGCTTTGGAAGCTGGGCATTGCGGCTAAGACAGAACATAACGAAGTAGCCCCTGCACAACATGAGCTGGCTCCGGTCTTCTCGACAACAAATATCGCCACTGATCATAATCAGTTAACCATGGAACTGATTCAGCGCATTGCCAAAAAACATGGAATGGTGGCTTTACTGCATGAAAAGCCATTTGAGGGCATCAATGGTTCCGGTAAACACAATAACTGGTCGATTTCAACTAACACCGGTAAAAACTTATTAGAGCCTGGTGATACACCTTATGAAAATGCACAGTTCTTATTATTCTTATCTGCCATCATCAAAGCCGTGGATGAACATCAGGATCTGCTTCGATTAAGCGTTGCCAGTGCCGGAAACGATCATCGACTAGGTGCCAACGAAGCCCCACCGGCTATTATTTCCGTTTTCCTGGGTGACGAATTAAACGCCGTATTAGAAGCCATCATAAACGATAAACCTTATGATGGCACTGAACATAAACTGATGAAGATTGGCGCTTGTGTATTACCTAAGCTGCCAATGGATACGACCGATCGAAACCGAACCAGTCCCTTTGCCTTTACGGGAAATAAATTTGAATTCCGTATGCCAGGCTCCAGTTCTTCCATTTCCGGCTGCAACTTCGTGTTAAATACCGTAGTGGCCAATACCCTGCGTGAATTTGCCGATGTGCTGGAAAAAGCGGATGATTTTGAAAGTAGCATTCACAGCTTGATCAAACAAACGTTGAAGGATCATCAGCGAATCATCTTTAACGGCAACGGCTATGATGATGCCTGGATCGAAGAAGCTAAAAAACGTGGCTTGTTAAATCTTCGAACTACACCGGATGCTCTTCCTTATTTCATCCATGAAGAAAACATTCACCTGTTTGAAACCGAAAAAGTATTAGATCGTGAAGAGATGGAATCACGCTATGAAATTACCATGGAAGAATACACAAAGGTCATCAACATAGAAGCTTTGACCATGATCAATATGGCAAAAAAAGAAATTCTTCCGGCGGGATCTCGCTATTCGAAAGAACTCAGCGATACCTGCTTATCTAAATGCCAGCTGGATGCCCAGATGGATGTAACTTACGAAAAAGAAATGTTGACACAGATCAACACATTATTAAAAGAAGCCTATCAGGCTTGTTCTGAACTGGAAGAAAAAACAAATGTTCTGCATTCCATCCAAGATTTTGAAAAAGCGGCCTTCTTTGTACGCGATACGATCTTGCCGTGCATGGATGCACTACGAAAGCCTTGCGACGTCTTAGAAACCATGACAGATGACAAAGTATGGCCATTTCCAACCTACGGAAAGCTGTTATTTGGCATTCTGTAACCAACATGATCATCTATCGAAACCGGCGGCAGCTGCTGCCGGATTTGATGGTCTTATTAGAAGGAGAAATTTATGTGCACAATTATGGGATATTTTAAAGAAGGAATCGATCCTTCTGTACTTCAAAAAGCCCTTGAAAAAACAAAGACCCGTGGACCTGATGATACACGTTTCTATTCATTTAAAAAAGGTGTGTTAGGATTTCAAAGATTGGCCATTATGGGATTAAGCCAGGAAGGCATGCAGCCTTTTGTTTTTAAAAACTCAGCTATCGTATGTAATGGTGAGATCTATGGTTTTCGAAAGCTCAAAAAAGAATTGGAGGATAAAGGCTATACCTTTCAAAGTGAAAGTGACTGTGAGATTCTATTGCCGCTCTACAAAGAATATGGTGTTTCCCTTTTTGAAAAGCTGGATGCGGAATTTGCCTGTATTCTTTATGACGGAAATTCAGACAGTATTATTGCGGCCCGTGATCCGATTGGTATTCGGCCTTTATATTATGGGTATGACAAAAATAACGCCATCGTATTTGCCTCCGAGCCTAAGAACCTGATGGGAATTGTGAAAACCATCATCCCTTTTCCACCGGGACACTATTATAAGGATGGAAAGTTTGTCTGTTACGCCGATATGACCAAAGTGGATTCCTACATTCATGACGATTTAGAAACCATCTGTCAAAACATTCATGATCTTTTAATACAAGGGGTACAAAAGCGATTGGATGCCGATGCACCGGTCGGATTTTTATTAAGCGGTGGTTTAGATTCTTCTTTAGTCTGCACCATCAGTCAAAAACTGCTTTCCAAACCCATTCGGACATTTGCGATTGGAATGAAAGAAGATGCCATTGACTTAAAATATGCCAGAGAAGTAGCCGACGTGATCCACAGCAACCATACGGAAGTCATCATCACCCAGGAAGATGTACTCAACGCCTTAGAAACGGTCATCTATCATCTGGCCACTTATGATATCACAACCATTCGTGCCAGCATCGGTATGTATCTGCTTTGTCGATATATTCACGAACATACAGACATCCGGGTATTATTGACCGGCGAGATCAGCGACGAGCTGTTTGGTTATAAATATACAGATTTTGCCCCGGATGCTGCATCCTTTCAAAAAGAAAGTGAAAAACGCATCAAAGAGATCCACATGTACGATGTATTACGCGCCGATCGATGCATCAGCTCTAACTCAATGGAAGCACGTGTTCCCTTCGGCGATCTGGCATTCGTTCGTTATGTCATGCAGATCGACCCGGCTTTAAAAATGAATACGTATCATAAGGGAAAATACCTATTACGCCATGCGTTTGAAAAAGATGAGCTTCTTCCACACTCGATCTTAATGCGTGAAAAAGCTGCCTTTTCCGATGCGGTCGGTCATTCGTTAAGAGATACGATACAAGAAGCGGCCAACCAAAAATACACAGATCAGGAATTCGAAGAAAAACGAAAACAATATACTTTCAATCCCCCTTTCACCAAAGAATCCTTATGGTATCGGGAGATTTTTGAAACCTACTATCCAAACCAGGCATCTATGATCAAAGCATTCTGGATGCCAAACAAAGACTGGAAAGGCTGTGATGTAGATGATCCCAGCGCTCGTGTCCTTTCGAATTACGGAGATAGTGGAAAATAAGGAGGAAATGACATGAATCCAAATTTTGAACATGATGCCTGCGGTATCGGTACCGTGGTGCAAATCGATGGAAAACAAAGCTACGATGTTGTGGATAAAGCGCTGCATATCGTTGAAAAGCTGGAACACCGTGCCGGAAAAGATGCCAGTGGTAAAGTCGGTGATGGTGTTGGTGTACTCTTACAGATATCACATCGATTCTTTTCGAAGATTGCCAAACAGGAAAATATTTCCCTTGGTAAAGAAAGAGAATATGGCATCGGTATGTTTTTCTTTCCCCAGCAGGAATTAAAACGTAATCAACACAAACGTCTGTTTGAAACCATTGTAAAAAACGAAGGTGCCCGATTATTAGGTTGGCGTACCGTTTCTTGCCATCCGGAAATCTTAGGACAACCGGCTAAAGATTGCATGCCTTATATCGAGCAGGCTTTTATCGAAAAACCAGAAGGCATAGAAAAAGGCTTTGCGTTTGATCGCCTTTTATATGTGATCCGCCGTGAATTTGAAAAAAGTTGCCCGGAAACCTATGTAGTCTCTTGTTCCAGTCGAACGATCGTTTATAAAGGAATGTTTTTAGTCGGACAGCTTCGTAAATTTTATGAAGACCTGCAAGATACAGATTACCAGAGTGCTATTGCGATCGTGCATTCTCGATTTTCAACCAATACAACACCTTCCTGGCAGCGTGCGCATCCCAATCGTCTGATCGCCCACAATGGAGAAATCAATACAATTCGTGGCAATGTCGATCGAATGTTAGCCAGAGAAGAAAGCATGTCTTCTGACTTTCTGGATGCCAATTTAAAAAAGATCCTGCCAGTCATCAATGCCAAAGGCTCCGATAGTGCCATGTTGGATAATACGCTGGAATTCTTGATGATGAATGGTATGCCTTTAGCTAAAGCTGTCATGATTACGATCCCCGAGCCATGGAAACACGTACCTATGGAAGAACATAAAAAAGATTTCTATCACTATTATGCGACCATGATGGAACCATGGGATGGACCGGCTGCCATTCTCTTTTCAGACGGTGATCAGGTAGGTGCTGTATTAGATCGTAACGGTTTACGTCCAGCCCGTTATATGATCACCAAAGATAATCTATTGATCTTATCCAGTGAAGTCGGTGTACTGGATATTCCTGCCGAAAACATCATCTGTAAATCACGACTGGAACCGGGAAAGATGGTATTGGTCGATACAAAAGCTAAAAAGATGTATAGCGATGTCGAGATCAAAAATCATTTTGCGACATTAAATCCATACGGAGAATGGCTGGATTTACATCTTTTACATCTAAAAGATCTGAAAGCACCGGATAAAAAAACACAAATGCACACACAGGAAGAACGCAATCGACTGTACAAGGTCTTTGGTTATACATATGAAGATATCCAGGATGAAATCTTACCTATGGCAAAAAACGCCAGTGAGCCTACTGCCAGTATGGGTACCGATATTCCATTAGCCGTTTTAAGTAATCGACATCCTTTACTCTTCCATTACTTTAAACAGTTATTCGCTCAGGTTACCAATCCACCGATCGATTCCCTTCGTGAAGAAATTGTCACCGATACAACCGTGTATATTGGAAGTGATGGAAATCTGTTACAGGAAAAAAGTACAAACTGTAAAGTTTTAGAAGTCAACAACCCCATCTTGGATGCCCGTGATATGGATAAAATTCGAAACTTGCAAAAAGAAGGTTTTCAAAGCGCTACGATTTCCCTTTTGTTCTATCGCGGTATGCCTTTACAGGAAGCTTTGCATCATCTGTTTATCGAATGTGATCGGTTGTATAGAGATGGTGCCAACATTTTAATTTTAAGTGATAAAGGTGTAGATGAAAGCCATATGGCGATCCCCAGTCTGCTGGCAGTATCGGCTTTGGAGCATCATTTGGTACAAACGAAAAAAAGAACAGCTGTTTCAATCATCCTGGAAAGTGGTGAACCTAGAGATGTTCATCAGTTTGCCTGTTTATTAGGCTATGGGGCAACAGCCATTTATCCTTACCTGGCGCATGAATGCATTGAAGAAATGATTGAAAAAGACATCTTAGATAAAGAGCCTTCTTTTGCGATTCGCGACTATAACGAAGCAATCCTTCATGGTATCGTCAAGATTGCCGCAAAGATGGGAATCTCTACCCTACAATCGTACCAAAGTGCCCAGATTTTTGAAGCCATCGGTATCTCTAAAGAAGTGATTGATCAATACTTCACCAATACCGTATCGCGTGTAGGAGGAATCGGCTTAAAAGAAATTGAAGAAGACCTTATCGTTCATCACGATCATGGTTTTGATCCATTAGGTCTTTCTTGTGATACCAAGTTAGACAGCTATGGTTTCCATAAGTTAAGAAGTGGGCAAGGTAAAGAAGATCATCTCTATGATCCGAAAACCATCGTAACGCTGCAAAGGGCAACGCGAGAAAACGATTACGAGCTTTTTAAAGAATATACAAAAAGAGTAAATGACAAAGAACATCCTCATACATTAAGAGCCTCTTTAGAATTCAAATCCAATCGAAAACCGATTTCGTTAGAAAAAGTCGAACCTGTATCTGAAATCGTAAAACGATTTAAGACCGGAGCAATGTCGTATGGTTCAATTTCTGAAGAAGCACATACTTGTATGGCCATTGCGATGAATCGACTGCACGGAAAATCTAATTCCGGTGAAGGCGGTGAAAAGCCGGAACGTTTAGGCACTGAAAAAAATTCAGCCATCAAGCAGGTCGCCAGCGGTCGATTTGGCGTAACCAGCGCTTATTTGGTCAGTGCCAAAGAAATACAAATTAAAATGGCACAGGGTGCAAAGCCCGGCGAAGGTGGACATCTGCCAGGCAAGAAAGTCTATCCATGGATTGCCAAGACCCGTTACAGTACACCCGGTGTTACCTTGATTTCACCACCACCTCATCATGATATTTATTCTATTGAGGACCTGGCACAGCTGATCTATGATTTAAAAAATGCCAATAAAGAAGCACGTATCAGCGTTAAGCTTGTCAGCGAAGCCGGTGTCGGAACGATTGCCAGCGGTGTGGCCAAAGCCGGAGCTACCGTTATATTGATTTCCGGTTATGATGGCGGTACCGGAGCCGCTCCCCAATCCAGCATTCACCATGCGGGATTACCTTGGGAATTGGGGTTGGCCGAAACCCATCAAAACCTGATTGATAATCACCTGCGTTCTCGTGTCATTCTGGAAACCGATGGTAAGCTGATGACCGGAAGAGATGTAGCCATTGCCTGTTTATTAGGAGCCGAGGAATTTGGCTTTGCGACTGCACCATTAGTTACTATGGGATGTATGATGATGCGTGTTTGTAATCAAGATACCTGTCCTTTCGGTGTTGCGACACAAAATGAATCCTTGCGTAAACGCTTTAAAGGAAAACCTGAATACGTGATGAATTTCATGTTGTTTATTGCCCAGGAATTACGTGAGATCATGGCAAGCCTAGGCTTTAGAAGCATCGACGAAATGGTTGGTCACAGCGATTGTCTGCAAGTGCGAAACGATTTAAAACCAAGACAAGCTATGTTGGAGTTATACTCTCTGATTGGAAAAGATCGAAATGTGCATTATGATCCAAGGGATGGCTATGACTTTAAGCTGGAAACAACGTTGGATTCTACCCAACTGATTCCCGGTTTTAAACCGTATATGGACTCAAAAATCAGTCATACGATTAATGTGAATCTATCCAGCACGGATCGAAGCTTCGGTACTTTATTCGGTTCTTTGATCACCAAACAATTTGGCAATACCTTACCGGAAGATACCTTTGTCGTACTTGGAAAAGGTGGTTCCGGTCAATCCCTGGGTGCCTTCATTCCAAAAGGATTGACGTTAAAGATTACCGGTGATGCCAACGATTATTTTGGTAAAGGATTATCCGGTGGAAAGCTTGTGATTGCACCTGATCCTACATCCTCTTTTAAAGCCGAAGAAAATGTCATTATCGGAAATGTCGCCCTATATGGCGCAACCAGTGGCAAAGCCTTCATTCGCGGAAAAGCCGGTGAACGCTTCTGTGTACGAAATTCAGGTGCGACTGCCGTTGTCGAAGGCTGTGGCGATCACGGTCTGGAATATATGACAGGCGGTTATGCCGTGGTTTTAGGAAAGACCGGAAAAAACTTTGCCGCCGGTATGTCTGGTGGTGTAGCCTATGTTCTGGATGTCGATCATGCCTTATATAAAAACGTGAATAAAGAACTTGTTTCTATCGAAGAGATCATCAGTAAATCCGATAAAGAAAAACTGTATGAAATCTTGCAGGAACATTATAAAGAAACAAATTCAGAAGTGGCACGACACATTTTGGATCATTTTGATGATGAACTACAGCACTTTAAAAAGATCATTCCAAACGACTATAAAAAGATGTTGAAATCCATCAAAGATTTACAGGACAAAGGGTATCATCAAGAAGAAGCAGAATTAAAAGCCTTTACCATGGCTTTTCAAAAGTAGGAGGTCAACATGGGAAAACCAACAGGATTTTTAGAATATGAACGTAAAGATAATAATGCACTTAGTGCATTACAACGCATTCAAAACTTTTTGGAATTCCATGAAGACATGGATATAACAGAAAGACAAAAACAAGGAGCTCGCTGTATGAATTGCGGTGTTCCCTTCTGTCAGGCAAGCATTGAATTAAAAGGTATGACAACCGGCTGTCCTTTACACAATTTGATTCCAGAATGGAACGATGAAATTTATAAAGGACATATGCAGCAGGCACTATCAAGATTGTTGAAAACTAATCCCTTTCCGGAATTTACCGGACGTGTCTGCCCTGCCCTTTGCGAAAAGTCATGTTTGAATGGTGTTGACAGTGATCCTGTCACCATCAAAGAAAACGAATACTTCACTATTGAAGAAGGCTTTAAAAATCATTGGATGAAAGCGCAGAAACCAGAAGTCAGAACGGATAAAAAAATCGCCGTCATCGGCTCCGGCCCCGCCGGACTCAGTGTTGCGTATGCCCTAAACCAAAGAGGACATCAAGTAACTGTCTTTGAGAAGGAAGATTCCCCCGGAGGATTATTGATGTATGGCATTCCCAACATGAAGCTGGAAAAAGAAATCATTCAAAGACGAATCCAGCTCTTAGAAGAAGAAGGTATTCAGTTTCAATGTAATGTCAATGTAGGAATAGACATTTCAAAAGAAGAACTGACAAAAGAATACGATGCGATTGCCATGTGCATCGGCTCTAAAAAGCCAAGAGATCTTGTCTTTGAAAACCGAGATACTAAAGGCATTTACTTTGCGGTCGATTATCTAACCAATGTAACAAAACATCTTATCAAAGGTTCAAAAACAGAAAGTGCCAAAGGAAAACACGTTGTAATTGTAGGTGGTGGTGATACTGGAAACGATTGTGTGGGAACCAGCATACGTCAGGGCTGTAAATCCGTCACACAGATTGAAATGATGCCTGAGCCACCCAAAGATCGACTAGCATCCAACCCATGGCCAGAATGGCCTAAAGTCTTAAAAACAGATTATGGTCAACAAGAGGCCATTGCGGTATTTGGAAAAGATCCAAGACTTTATGAAAGAACAATCAAAGAAATTGAAGTGAAAAACGATAAGATAAAATCTGTCACTTTAACCAAAGTTCAATTCATCAATGGGAAAATGGAATTTGTCAAAGGATCAGAACAAAAAATCCCATGTGATTTATTGTTGATTGCCGCTGGTTTTATCGGTGTAGAAGATGATGTAAAAAAGGCATTTGCCCTTGATATGTCACCAAGAAATACTTTTGTGACGAAACCTAATTCTTATCAGACCAAAGAAACAAAGATCTTTGCGGCCGGTGATGCACATAGAGGACAATCCTTAGTCGTATGGGCCATTCATGAAGGATTGGAATGTGCAAAGGAAATCGATACCTATTTAATGGGATATACTAATTTGGAATAACGAGAAAAATGACCTTCTCCTATTTTTGGAGATGGTCATTTTCAAAATGCATACTTTATATTAAATCTGGGTAGGTAATTTGCCCCAATATTGCCGATTGTTTTGCACCCGTTGCACTTGGAACGTTGGAAGGTTTTCTATGAAGTGTCTGATTTCCTAAAATAACAAAAGCAATCGCTTCTTTAGCGTCACTACTAAACCCTTTTTCTTCCTGCGTAACAATATGAATTGAGTCTAATTCCTGTTTCAGAAAGTTTTGGATGGCTAAATTATGAGCTCCTCCTCCACCTAGAATAACTTCATATAAAGAATCCTTCGGTAAAACAAACTTTCTATAACTCTCTGCAATACTCCATGAAGTAAACCATGTTAAGGTTGCCACCAAATCTTCCATTGAATACATAGAATACTTTTTCAATAAATAATCAGTATAAGGAACACCAAACATCTCTCTTCCCGTAGACTTAGGCGGCTTTTGTGACATGTAAGGATGTTTGATCAATTCTTTTTGCAGAGTTGGAATCAATTTACCTTTTTGAGCAATTTTGCCATGATTATCAAATGGCTTCTTATAAAGAACTTGCATGGCATAATCGATCATCATATTCCCTGGACCTGTATCGAAAGCATAGATGTCATCCAATCCAGCATTCGCTGGTATAATTGTTACATTTCCAATACCTCCAATGTTTTGCAATCCCACTGAATGATACTGGTCTCTATATAAAATATACTCGCTAAACGGAACTAAAGGAGCACCTTCTCCTGACCATGCCATATCTTTAGTCCGAAAATTGGAAATTACAAGGCAACCACATTGTTGTGCAATAATAGCTGGTTCGCCAATTTGTAAAGTACTAGCTACATATTCACTTGTATCTTTAGGAATATGATATAAAGTTTGACCATGACTTGCCACAAATGCTAGATCTTTTGTACAAACATTTCCTTTTTGGCATATATTTTTAACAGCTTGTGCAAATAATAAACCTATTTCAAAATTCAAAGAACAGATATGACCTGCTGTTACGGATTTGTTTTCACAACAAAGTGCAATTTTCTCCCGCAGATTCTCCGGTAAAGGATACGTATCAAAAGCAATCTGTTTGACAGTAGTCTGTGTATCGACACCTTGAATGTCACATAATACTGCATCTACACCATCTAACGAAGTTCCCGACATCAGTCCAACAGCTAGCATGTTTCCTCCTGTTATTTCTTTTGATTTATAATATGTGTTAACTCGAGTGTCTTCTTCAAGTCCTCCTGTGTTTCAACCAGATTTTCTTTAGCAATACCATAATAAATCAGATCTGTTAAAACGAAAGCAGCATTACGAGAAGAGATTGCACCCAAGCGCAATTCTTTTTCTTCGATAGGCGTGTACAAAGCGATATCAGATTTTTTAGATAAAGGACTTTTAACATTGTATTGTGTAATCGCTAAAACACATGCCCCTCTGGATTGGGCATAATCAGCTGCTAAATTAACAATTTTAGTTTTACCACTGTAACTTATAGCAATCAAAATATCTTCAGAATCGATATGCGCTAAGCGTGATAGAAGAAAATCAACATCTTCATGATAAATGACATTGCGATTGATTCGCGTTAGCTTATGCATAAAATCCATGCAGATAATACCGCTACCGCCTACGCCAATCAAATAAATAGTCTTAGCTTTACGAATCATGCGGATAGCTTTTTTTAATTCATTCATATTTAAAAGCTTATAAGTTTCTTGAATATTCTTCTCAGCAATTATTTGAACTTTTTTTACGACAACATCTAAAGGATCTTTTTCATGAATCAGCACATTAAATAATTCATCGCTTTCATCAGTGTCATCTTTAGCTAAATCTACTTTCATCGCTGTAATGCCTTTATAGCCTAACTTTTGGGCAAAACGAATAAGAGCCGCTGCGGATGTCCCTGTATACTCTCCTAATTTTTGTGATGACATTTCTAAGACTTTACTATGATTCTTTTGAATATAGTCTGCAATCCTTCTTTCTGTTTCTGTAAAGGTTGGATACGCTTCTTTTATTTTATATAAACAACTCATAATATTGCCTCAACTTTCTTTGTACTTCATTGCCAGAAGACAAGCTCCATACGCAGGAGAATAAACAGGATCCAAAAAATGAATTTTATTATTCAGACATTGACAAAATGGATCTTTAATCCAATTGTCCGCTTTCCAAACTCCACCGGCATAAGAAACCAATGGTGTAGCGGAAAAAGAGGGTAATAGTGCATAGACTTGATCGGCTAAGGCATAGCCTGCCCTAGTATAAATATCTATAGCCGATTTATCTCCTGATCGTGCTAATTCTGCCACATCTAAAGCCAAACCTGCAATTGCTTCTCTTTTCGCATTCAAATGATTAGATATATATGAAATTATATCATAATCTTCTGAAAGCCCCCATTTGTTTTTTAAATATGCTACCAGGCCCGTGGAATCCATTCTGCCATCACATTGCCTTGTATAGGAATTTAACAATTCTTTGCCAATCCAATACGCACTTCCTTCATCTCCAAGCAAATATCCCCATCCTCCACAACGTCTATAGTTTCCATGTTGTTTAGATAAGGCGATTGAACCAGTCCCTGCAATCATAAGAATTCCATCTTCTCCATTCAATGCACCCTCTAATGCGATTTGAGCATCATTATAAATACAATAGAAACTTCCACCTGCGCTGATACTACATATATTTAGAATTTTATTTTTTAATAAACTGTCATTGCCATAGCCGGCTAATCCAAAACAAATGTTTAAATCATGTTCTGAACAACATAAAGTCTCTTTAACATATTGAATCGCTTCCGATAAAATTTTTATAGACACCTCTGTAGGCACCTGCAAGACATGAACCGTTGAACGGGTAAAATCTAAGCAAATTTCTTTATTCTCATTCATACACAAAAAATGCGTTTTGGTGCCTCCGCCATCAATTCCTAGAAAATACTTCATATTTACCTTTTACAGAGCCTGAATTTCTGCCATGGCTTAATAAAATCTAATAAAAATAATTCTTCAGGATCAATATGTCCAACTACATTGCTCATACCCGAATTCTTCATATCTTTTAGTGCAATTTGCAGCTCTCCTGCATAATGTCCATATTTACTGCTCTCAATGATAATATCCCCTTTATGAATTTCTTTTGGAGCATTCCATAACGCAAATGTATGATCTTTATACTTAACTCGACTTTGTGTAGATCGAATCATATACTCATTGTGATCACCGCGATCAAAATGCAATTCTTCAAAAATTATTTTTTCTTCTATTTCAGAAATACCAGCTTCTGTTTTGGCATTTAGTACCAAAACGGAAAGGTCAATATTTTTTAAATTTTCTATTTCTTTGTTCGAAGGATAACAGTTTGAGATTAAGATATCATCTATACAATCCAACGCTATTAAGTGTTTAATTTGCGAATTTAGAGAAAGCCCTCTATGCATTTCTAATGTTGGCAAACCTTGAGTTACCGGCCAGGATCCAAAAGTATTTAAATTCTGGCTCGTCACAAAACAAGCAGTTCTTATCCCATACTGAGAAAAGCGCTTAGTACACGATAAGAAAAATTCTAAATCTAATCCCGTATATTTATGGGGATAAAAATTATGACATCCATAAAGATTGTATCGATTCGGATGATAGTCCATGATAGTATCGATCGTAGAAACATCATTGCTCATATTAATTTCTATTTTTAACCCCTGTCGATTATATGTCATTAAAGATTCTTCATTTCCAGTAAAACCAACATCAAGTCGCAGCCCATCCGCCTGAATCTCCTTAAAAAAAGATAAATCCTTATAACTAATACCCAGTTGATCAAAGACCCTAGGTGCTACGTCCACTATAATTTCAAAGCCTTTATTTCTTGCATATTGGTTAATTTCAATAAAATCCTGCTTGATTTCCTCTTTGGTCTTACTAACAGACAATAAACAGGAAAAGATTCGGGAAGCTCCAAAATCTTTTGCTTTGTTAATATATTCTATAATTTCCTTCTTCGTTGATTTTTCGGGATAAATTGAAATGCCTAATCTTCTCATAGTTTTCCTCTCATTCATAATATTTAAATATATTGGATATGTAATAAAAGCTCTGTTTTGTGAAACAGAGCTTCATCAGATTTTATTCAGCAGCTTCTGTATTGTTTTCTTCAGTCAGTAACTGTTGATCGTACATTTTAAAGAATGGATAATATACTAATATAGAAATTAAAATAAGTACGATACTGAGAACTGCTGCTCTCCAGTCACTGCCGGTAGCTAAAAATGCTCCAATAGGGCCAGGTAAAGTCCACGGTGCAATAGCTACAACATGATTCACAAATCCTAAGGATGTTGCGATCCAGGCAATGGTTCCATTCAATAATGGTACGATAATAAATGGAATGATTAACATTGGATTCAAGACTATTGGTGCACCGAAAATCATAGGCTCATTGATATTAAAAATCGAAGGTATTAATGCTGTTTTTCCTAAAGCTTTACCATAAGAAGATTTTGCTTTAAAAGTAAACAAAATTGCTAGTCCTAATGTTGCCCCTGATCCACCTATCATGACAAACCATTGATAAAACGGCTCTGCTGCAATATTAGGAATTGCATTGCCTTGTGCGAAGGCTGTTGTATTTGCTTCAATCAAAACCAACCATAAAGGTCTAGCCAATGATCCTACAATAGACCATCCATGAATTCCAAATGACCAAAAGAATTGAGCTAAAAAGATGATTAAAAGTACTGAAGGAAGTGAATCTGTAGCTTTTACTAATGGCGATACTAATGAAGAAATTATGCTATGTACATTAATACCACAAAACATTGTAATTGTCGCAACAATTAATAATACAATAGCTGTAGGAGTCAATGCCTCAAATGAACGTGCAACCGAAGAAGGTACCTGAGGAGGCATCGAAATTTTAAACCCACTTTTTTGAGTAAAACGATAAACTTCGACCGCAAAAAAAGAAACTAATATACCAACAAACATTCCAGCAGAACCAAGGTTGCCCATTGGTAGTACAAATCCAGCCGGAAGTGCACCTAAGAAAGTCGCAAGTTCTTCATTTGACTCCGCTAATTTTGTCATGCCTTCTGTAACTGCAGGAATTGCACTTGGAATAATTGTTAATAAGAATCCAAGTTCAGCCAATATACCGCCAGATAATCCATCCAAATCATAAGATTGTGCCAGAGAATAACCAATACCGAACACTGCATATAATGTCATAATATACATGGAAACTCGATATGGTAATAGAATTTTTGCCTGATTATCGGCAATAAATTGTGTAATGCCCCATTCAGGTGGCATAGAATTTGGAAGAAAGGCAATGACTAAGAACATTGACGAAACAATGATCAATGGTAATGTGGCAATGATTCCATCACGAATAGCACGTAAGTGTCTTTGCTCAGCCAGGCGCGCCATTGGAGTGGAAAGCTTTTCATCCATAAATTTCGTTATTTTATCAAACATATAAATACCAACTTTCTAAATAATCTCTATTTGAGTTCTCCCAACTCATCCTTAATTTGTTTAAGCAGTTTGTTTCCTCCCAAAGGAGTATAACCTTGAGGTGAAATAAGAATACATGGAACTCCAGCCTCTGTTGCTTCTTTCTTCAACACCTCATATCGATGACGAATTTGAGGAGCAACTAATCCGATCGAGTAACCATCTTTAATTTTTTCACCAAACGCTTGTGTACTACACTCAGAAACTTCTAATTCTATGCCTTCTTTTTGTGCTGCCTCTGCTAGCGCTTTTGCACAAATCGCACTAGACATACCAAGTGAGCAAACCAATAAAACCTTCATAAAAATCTCCTTTCTTTCTTCTTGTTAAATTCATATTAACATTGTAAGCGTTATCATGCAATAATATTTTAATTTTTTATATATTTTTTTGATATTTTATTACATTATTATCCCCGCATATAGAACAACAAACATTAAAGCACCTATAAAAACGCTCAGCAATACCCCAACAATCCAAAAGTGCTTACAAAGCCCTAAAGTCCTTTCTAAAAAAAACTGTGATAAAGCAACAGAAAATCCGGAATTAAGACTAGTAAATACTAATGTCCAAGGACGATAGTCGATATGTAGTTGTGAACAAATAAACGGAATAATAAGCAAAGTAAAAAATGTCACACCTAAAATGAAAAAAGAACTTTTATATGAAAAATAAGGAATGTCATAATCTGTTCTTCCTATGGAATTTTTATAAGTTCGTGACTTCTTATTTAGATTTATCGTTTTATTTCCTGATTGAACCATAAAAAGCTTTTATTTCCTTTCTAACAGCATTTGTGCTACTTACTGTGCTAAAGCAATGATCTGCATCCTTAACTATTACCAAATCACCCTGCGGATATATTCTTTTATATGTCTCTAGACTTGACAATGGCACATATTGGTCCTTTTCACCTTGTACTATTTTTACAGCTCCAACAAACCCTTCTAATCCTTTCTGAAAATCAAATCTTTTACTTTCTTGAATCAATTGCAAAGGAATTAAAAAGCCATTAAATTCCACTCCGTATTTTAAAGCCTTTCCTTGCTTGCAGAAGTTTTTCAAAATTTCTGGAAAGTTTCCAGCAGGAGATAGTAAAAATAGAGATGATACTTGAACTTTTCTAGTGACATGAGATGCGATTACTCCTCCTAAACTATATCCAAACAAGTGAATACGATACCCAAGATTTATAAAATGAGTTGCAATCTGGCATAATTGTTCGATTTGATGAAAGATGCTTTCTTCTTCGCAGAATAATCCATCACTATCACCTGTTCCAAGAAAATCGAAGCGATATACATTAAATCCAACACCATTTATTTCCCTTGCATATTGAGGCATCATAAAGTGGTGGTCAACTTTATTACCAAATATTCCATGAGCCATCACGACTAAGTCTTTTCCCACAGCAGGATAAAAAAATCCACGAATAACTTTGTAACCTAAAACTATCTCATGATATTCCATAGCTTACTTACATTCCAACTCAAAGATGCGTCTATTCATACGAATCAGGTTTTCAGCAAGTGTACATATTTCTATTGCCGACATCAAATGGTCTTGTGCATGAACAAACAATACACTAACTTCGTGATGTTTTCCTGAGGCTTCTTCTTGAATAAGTTGTGTTTGTACTAAATGAGCTGAAATCAGGCTATCATTTGCTTCCTTTAGTAAGCGTTCAGCTTCCTCAAATTCACCTTTTTCAGACATTGCAATCGCTTCATAAGCCAATCCTTTTGCGTTTCCACCATTTCCTACAAGTTCAAAAACAATATTTTCTAAATCCAACATTATTACAGCTCCTCCTTAATTTCAATTGCTCTGGAAATATGACCTTCAGCTGCAACAAGCTTATCTATAGCTTCTTCTTTAGATATACTTAAAAGCCCCATAACAAGAGCAGTTTTGACATTTTTTTCACTTTTTTTGTATAAATCAAAAGCTTTTTGATCGTCTATCTCTAAAATAGTTTTAATCATATTACACGCACGTATTTGAAGCTTTTCATTTGTCGGTTGCAAATCCACCATAAAATTATGATAAACCTTTCCCATTTTTATCATTACAGTTGTTGAAATCATATTTAAAACCAGTTTTTGTGCTGTGCCGGCCTTCATTCGTGTAGATCCAGTAACAACCTCAGGTCCTGTTAAAACTTCAATTGGATATTGTGCAATCTGTGATATTTTTCCATTTTGTACACAGCAGACACTTCCAGTTGTTGTTCCAATAGAATTTGCATACTCCAATGCTTTAACTACATAAGGGGTTCGACCACTGGCGGCCAATCCTATTACAACATCCGATTTATTCAAATTTCTTTTTTTCAAATCTTCTATCGGCTGTATACAAGAGTCTTCTGCTCCCTCTTGCGCCATGAAAATAGCCTTTTCTCCTCCTGCAATAATGCCCTGTACTAAATCTGGTGAAACACCATAGGTAGGAGGGCACTCAGATGCATCTAAAATGCCCAACCTTCCTGATGTTCCTGCGCCAACATATAAAATACGTCCTCCATGTTTTAAGGATTGATAGCTTGCCTCCACTAGATTCGAAATTGCTGGAATCTGATTCTTAATTGCCTGTGGAACTGTTTGATCTTGTTCATTTATTTTTCTTAATATTTCTTCTGTAGAACATCTATCGATTTCCATTGTCTCCGGATTCTGTTGTTCTGTCATCAGACTTACTAATTCTTCCTTTTTCATAACTACTTCCTTTCATTCGAGCAATATAATCTTTATACCAATAGAAACTGTCTTTTTTATACCTTTGATAACTTCCATTGCCCACATTATCCGCATCCACATATATAACACCATATCGTTTCTCCATTTCACAGCTTCCAGCTGAAACGATGTCTATTACTCCCCAAAGAATGTATCCCAATAAATCAACACCATCTTTTAAAGCCTCTTGAATCTGCATGAAATGCTCTTTCATATATTCGATGCGATATATATCGTGAATGGTCTTATCTTCTTTTAATTCATCACGATAGCCCAAACCATTTTCGGCTATAAAAATTGGTTTTTGATAACGATCATATACTCGGTTCAGTGTTGTTCTTAATCCAATCGGATCTATTTGCCACCCCCATTCATTTGCTTTTAAATAAGGGTTCTTCGTAGTTACAACTAAATTTCCTGCTGTCTTTTCTCCTTCTTGACAAGATGCAACACATGACTGGTAATATGAGAAGGAAACAAAGTCACAAGAATGCTTTCTTAACAGCACTTCGTCTTCTGATGTAATTTCGAATTGAACACCATTTTCTTCAAAAAAACGAATCATATATCTCGGATAGTATCCTCTGGAAAGTACATCAGAGCAGAACCAGGAATTTATATTTTCATCTTGAAGTGCTTTCCAATTATCTTGCGGCGAACAAGAGAATGGATAATAACAAAAACATGCTACCATACATCCAAATTTTCCTTTAACTTTACGATGACCATCTGCAATAACACGTGCAGTTGCGACAAACTGATGGTGTAAAGATTGAAAAACCCTAGAGAGGTCGTAACCTTGATTTTCGTCTTTACAAAGTGCTACGCCATTAAAAGGAGAAAAGTAACCTGCATTGATTTCATTAAACGGGAGGTAATAATCAATATAATCTCCCCAGTTATCAAAAATCACATTCGCAAATCTCACATATAAATCAATCAATTTTCTACTTGTCCATCCTCCGTACTTTTCAATTAGATTTAAAGGAACTGCATAATGGTTCATTGTGAGAAAAATCTTTATTCCCGAACGATGAAGTTCTTTGATGATTTGATCATAATAGCGAAGGCCTTCATTATTAGGTTCTAAATCGTCTCCATTTGGAAATATTCTCGACCAACTGATAGAAAAGCGATAAACTGTGATACCTAATTCTTTAAGTAAATCCAAATCTTCCTTCCAATGATGATATCCATCCGATCCTTTTCGAAATGGATAAAAGTCCTGTGTATATTGTTTAGCATTTTCTATATCCTTTCGTGTAAGTAATCGAGTAGAAGTTGTTGCATTTGAAGTCCGTTTACGATAAGGTCTACAATCTTGTGTATCCATACCCCTTCCATCTTGATTCCATCCACCTTCATACTGACTGGCAGCCGTAGCACCACCCCATAATATACTTTTTATTTCATTTTTAAACTTCATCGAATCCTCCTTTCGTCGATGCATCTATATTAAAAGTATAGCATATACCTAGGGGTTATGAAATATTATTTTATTTTTTATAATGATTTATAGTTATTTAATTTCATATTGTTATTTCAGACAAAAAAAAGAACGCACACTTTATTAACGTAAGCATTCCTTTTTTTGTTTAAATATAGAAACTTTACCTTTTTAAATGCCTATAATTCTTTAGAATCTTCTTAAACTCTTCCAACTGTGCTAATCCTTCTAATAAAATTGTATCCGGACATATCGAATCATCATCCGAGCGATAAAATGTAATTTGTATATCATTGAATAAGTTGATAATGGCATATGTACCATAAGCATAAGAACCACGATTAACCATCAGACTTCCCGGATTCACAAAAGTAATTCCATCGATTTTCTTGATTGTCGGTACATGAGTATGTCCATGAAAACAAAGCGTACAGTTATTTTCCTTACATAAAGCTAATAACTCTTCATATCCATCATAAATATGATAGAAATGTCCATGTGTAACACAGATTTTTTTATAGATCACATACGGAGGATACGCTTCTTCATCATGATTACCCCGAACCGCAATATCAAATTGCTTCATTACCTTATCATTTTTAGGAAGTGCAGAATCCCCACAATGAATCATCAAATCTACTGTGCCCTTATATTTTTTCACAATACGAGGTAAATGATCCAAAAAGCGATGACTGTCACTGACCAACAAGATCTTCATTTGTGAATCTCCGATCGATTTCATCCATTGCATCTTGAAGAATTTGTTGAGGATCTTCTACCACATCCAGATTTTGTGCACAAATCAGTTCTACATCCTCAGTTTTAAAAAAATAAGAGAAAACACCTTGGATATATTCAAACCCAAACGGTTTATAAACACGTCCTCCGGAAGTTGTTACATAATATACTTTCTTACAACGACAACAGTTTTGACAATTTCCTTCCTGGTCATAATAAAATGTAATTCCCTGGCAACAGATCATCTCAATATAAATTTTTAACAGAGAAGGGAATGAAAGATCATAATAGGGAGCGGCAATCACAATAGTATCTGCTTCAGAAAACCGTTTGGCATACTGTGTAGGATATGTTCCGTTTTCTCGTTGTTGTAAAGCATTTTGATCCAAAGGATGAAGATTCGTTTCCTTTTGTAAGTTGATTTCTTCTATATCCCCCTGCAAATGACTCAGTAAATATCTAGCCAGAGCATCCGTTCTTGAATTCTTTGAAATGGTGCTGTTAATATATAAAATCTTATTCATTTTGGTACTCCTCATATTTTTTCATCCAATATTCATGATCTTTTTCATGAATCTCTCGCAACACATGACAAGGATTACCGGCCGCAATCACATCACTTGGTATATCTTTTGTGACAACACTACCGGAACCAATGATGCTGTTTTTTCCAATTGTGACACCCGGATTAATGATGACATTGCCGCCAATCCATACGCCATCTTCAATCACTACGCTAGAAGCATATTCCAAATCCATTTTTCGAATGGCAGGATCAATGGGATGCGCAACTGTATAAATGGAAACTCTGGGTCCAATCAGCACATCATCTCCAATGATGACTTCCGCTTCATCTAAAATCACGATATCAGTATTTCCCTGAAAGTGTTTTCCAATTGAAATATTGATTCCATGATCACAATAAAATGACGGTACTAACGAAATGTCATCATACGACTTTTTAAACTTCTTACGTAATTCTTCCAATGGCTTTCTATCTTCCCAATAAGCGCTGTCATTAAATTCTTTCAAGTATGGTCGCATTTCTTTCCATGTTGGTATTTCCAATTCAAATGGATTATAAAGTTTTCCTTGTTTCATTTTCTCTATTTCCTGCATACAATATCTTCTCCCAGGCAAAAAAGAGGTCATTCGACCTCTTTATCTTATTTCTGTTTAATAGCTGCCTGAGCGGCTGCCAAACGAGCAATCGGTACACGATAGGGTGAACAAGATACATAGCTCAATCCCAATTTATTGGCAAATTCAATACTGGATGGATCTCCACCATGTTCTCCACAGATACCTAATTTAATATCCGGACGTGTCTGACGACCTAAAGTCACAGCCATCTCGATCAATTTTCCGACACCTTTCTGGTCTAAACGAGCAAATGGATCGTTTTCATAAATTTTGGCATCATAGTATTCAGGTAAGAATTTACCGGCATCATCACGTGAGAAGCCAAAAGTCAACTGTGTTAAGTCATTTGTACCAAAGGAGAAGAATTCAGCTTCCTGTGCCAATTCATCAGCCAACAGGGCAGCTCGAGGCACTTCGATCATCGTTCCGACATGATATGTCAGTTCTACATCAGCTTCGGCAATGATCTGATCGGCTGTTTCCGTTACCATTTTCTTTACATACTGTAATTCTTTTAAATCACCAATTAACGGAAGCATGATTTCCGGTTCAATATTCCAGTCCGGATGTGCTTTATTCACATTGATAGCGGCTTTAATAACAGCTGCTGTCTGCATATGCGCAATACCTGGATTGGAAACGTCCAGACGACTTCCACGATGTCCCATCATCGGGTTTACTTCATGTAATCCAGAAATTACCTGTGCTAATTCATCGTAAGAGATGTTCATTTCTTTGGCAAGCTCTTTGATATCTTCTGGATCGGTTGGAACAAATTCATGCAAAGGTGGATCCAAGTAACGAATTGTCACCGGTCTTCCTTCCATAGCTTCATAAATACCCTCAAAGTCTTTTTGCTGCATCGGTTCCAGTTTATTTAAAGCAGCCTGCATCTGCTCTTCAGTCTTGGCAACGATCATTTCACGAATAGCCTTGATCTTATCGCCTTCAAAGAACATATGTTCGGTACGAACCAAACCAATACCTTCAGCACCAAATTCAACAGCCTGATGTGCATCTCTTGGGGTATCCGCATTCGTGCGAATCTTTAATGTACGAGCCTTGTCTGCCCAGCTCATGAAACGCTCAAAGTTACCACTGATTTCAGCTGGTACCGTTTCAATTTTTTCTCCATATACATTACCGGTAGATCCATCGATTGAAATCCAGTCACCACGATTATAGCGTTTTCCACCTACAACGAAGTAACCTTCTTCTTCATGCATTTCAATATCACCGGCACCACTGACACAACAAGCTCCCATACCACGAGCCACAACAGCCGCATGACTTGTCATACCACCACGTACTGTCAGGATACCTTCTGAAACTGCCATACCTTCAATATCTTCCGGGCTTGTTTCCAAGCGTACTAAGATAACTTTCTTTCCGGAATCTGCTTCTTCTTTTGCCTCATCTGCTGTAAAAACGATCTGTCCGGAACCAGCACCAGGACTGGCCGGCAAAGCACTTGTAATGGCCGTAGCCTTTTTCAAAGCTGCAGGATCAAACATTGGATGAAGTAATGCATCTAACTGCTGTGGTTCTACCATCAATAAAGCTTCTTCTTCATTGATCAAGCCTTCATCCACCATATCACAGGCAATTTTTAAAGCCGATTGTGCTGTTCGTTTACCATTACGAGTCTGCAACATAAACAATTTACCACCTTCAATAGTAAATTCCATATCCTGCATATTCTTATAATGATGTTCCAGTTTTGAACAAATATCAACAAACTGTTCATAAGCTGTAGGACTTACTTCCTTTAATTGATCGATAGACTGTGGTGTACGCACACCAGCTACTACATCTTCACCCTGTGCATTCATCAAGAATTCACCAAACAGCTTATTTTCTCCGGTAGCGGGACTTCTAGTAAAGGCAACACCGGTTCCACAATCCTCACCCATGTTACCAAAAACCATCATCTGTACGTTAACCGCAGTTCCCCAGGAGCTGGGAATATCGTTCATACGACGATAGTAAATAGCACGCTCATTATTCCAAGATTTAAATACCGCTTCAATCGCTTCCATCATCTGTGTCTTAGGATCTGTTGGGAAGCTTTCATGTAATTCAGCCTGATAGAATTCTTTAAAACGCTCTACCAGAGTCATCATGTCTTCTGCCGTTAGTTCTAAGTCGTCCTTGATGCCTCTTTGAGCTTTTACTTCATCAATGATTTCTTCAAAACGTTTTTTGCTCAATCCTTTTACAACATCGGCAAACATTTGAATAAAACGACGGTAAGAGTCATAGGCAAAACGAGGGTTCTGTGACTTATCCGCAATTGTTTTAGCCACGACATCGTTAATACCCAGATTCAAAATTGTATCCATCATACCAGGCATACTGGCTCTGGCTCCGGAACGAACCGATACTAACAAAGGATTTTGTGCATCCCCGAATTTTTTACCTGTTTCTTCTTCCAGTTTTCCCAGATACTCCATGATCTGTGCCTGGATTTCTTCATTGATCGTTTCACCATCTTCATAATATTTGTTACAAGCTTCTGTAGTGATGGTAAAACCATTCGGGACAGGCATTCCCAATTTGCTCATCTCCGCAAGATTGGCACCTTTTCCTCCAAGAAGTTCACGCATGTTCGCATCACCTTCCTGAAAAAGGTACACATACTTTTTTGTCATTCAATAATCCTCCTTATGCGTAAAATTTGTAAACGTTTTCAACGTCACTATTATAGCACATTTTCTTTCAAAGAATAGAAAAATGTCATCAATATATGATCTAAAACAAAGTAAAGAATATACTTTCTTTATAGAGTTTCAGCTTTCTTCTTGATCTAATTTCTACATTCCATACAAAAAGGCAGTCAAACTGCCTTTGTCTATAATATTCTTTATAACTGTACCTGTGCTGGCTGTTCTGCACGTACTCCACCGCAGATTTCATAATTAGGACAACTTGGGTTACAAGACTCTTCAATAACAGGCCGAAGTTCTGCCGGCATCATTGTTGTAATCTCATCATCATCGTAGCCCACAACCAAACTTTTCTTCGATAACATGATCGGTCTTTTTAAGATGGATGGATTCTTTTGAATCAACGTTACCAATTCTTTCATCGAATAATCATCAATTCCCTTTTTCAAAGATTGAAATGCCTTTGAACGAACAGAAATGATATCTTCGGTTCCATTTTCACATCGAGATAATATGTATTTGATTTCATTTTCATCGAGCAGTGTCGTAAAAATATTTTTTTCCTTAAATTCGATTTGGTTGTCCTTGAGCCACTGCTTCGCTTTACGGCAGCTTGCACAGCCAGGAGATGTATATATAATAACCATAAATATGCCTCCTTTTCACGTAATCCTATTATAGCACTATGAAATCAAAATACCATTGGTTTTTGTGACAAATTGCGGTAAAATAAGAAAATAATCGGAGGGATGAAAATGGAGCGAATGTTAAGCGGTATCAAACCGACAGGAAGATTGACTTTAGGCAATTATATTGGAGCCATTTCTCAATTTGTAAAATATCAGGATGAATACGAATTATATATTTTTATTGCGAATCAACATGCGATCACGGTACCCATCGAAGCCAAAGAGCTAAGACAAAATACAAAGGATTTGGTAGCCTTGTATCTGGCCAGCGGTTTAGATCCGGAAAAGGTAACGATTTTTCTACAAAGTGATGTTTCCGCGCACGCAAAACTTGGATGGGTCATGACTTGTATGAGCTATATGGGCGAATTACAGCGAATGACACAATATAAAGATAAAACGGCTAAAGGAGAAACAGGCATCACTGCCGGCTTATTTACCTATCCAAGCTTGATGGCTGCCGACATCTTATTATACGATGCCAAATATGTACCGGTAGGTATCGATCAAAAACAACACGTGGAACTGGCACGAAATCTGGCAGAACGTTTCAACAATCGTTATAGTGATACCTTTGTGATCCCGGAACCATTGATGACAACCGTTGGTCAAAAAATCTATTCACTACAAGATCCAACTAAGAAAATGTCAAAATCGGAAACTAATCCGAAAGGAACAATCGATTTATTGGATGATCCGGCTGCTGCCCGTAAAAAAATCATGTCAGCTGTAACAGACTCCCTGGGCATCATTCAATATGATCCGGAAAACCAGCCAGGTTTGGCCAATCTTTTAACGATTCAATCCGTACTTTCTAAAGAACCGATTGAAAGCATTGTCAATCGCTACCAGGGAAAAGGATATGGCGAACTGAAAAAAGAAATCGGACAGACTGTCTTTGATTTCCTAACCGATCTTCAAACAAAATATAAAGATGTCTTAGATCGAAAAATAGTTGATCAGGTTCTACAAAATGGTGCACAGAAAGCCGGTATCATTGCGAATAAGAAAGTACAAAAAGTCTATCGCAAAGTAGGTTTCACCATTACAAAATAAACAAAAAAGGCGACTCGCTCGCCTTTTTATAATACGTAGAAAAATAAAATAACCAAGATACCTAAGACGATTCGATACCAGCCGAAAGCTGTAAAGTCATGCTTGCGTACATAACTCAATAAGGCTCGAATCGCAAATAAAGAAACCACGAAGCTGATAAAGGTTCCAAATAAAAGTACGATCAACTGTCCAAAGGAGAAGAAACCAGATTCCATAAAATACTTAACCAGTTTCAAACCACTGGCGCCCAACATGATCGGTACTGCCACAAAGAATGAAAACTCACTGGCAATCGTTCTTGTACAACCGCTGTAAAGACCTCCTAAGATTGTTGACCCGGATCGTGAAGTTCCCGGAATCAATGCCAAACATTGAAAACAACCAATCTTTAAACTGGTCTTATAATCCAATTCATCGAGTGTATGAATGGTTGGTGTCTTTGGATGTTTTTCCACAACGATAAAAATTATACCATAGGCAATCAATGTGATCGCAATAATAAAATTCGCACTTAAATAACCCTCAATGATATCATCCAACAAGAAACCAAGAATGGCGGCCGGTATCGCACCTACGATTACTTTCTTCCATAACTCAAAAGTCTCTTTTTGTCTGGCACGACTTTTCTTTTTACTCCAGGGATTCAAGCGATGAAAGTAAAGAACAACGACCGCTAAAATGCTTCCAAACTGAATAACTACTTTAAAAACCTCAAAAAAGGCAGCTGGCTCCAACGGTAAGACACTGTCCAATAAGATCAGATGTCCTGTACTGCTGATGGGAAGCCATTCGGTAATTCCCTGCACGATTTCCATATTGTTCACATTGAATGCGCCGATGGCATAGCCGCCCTTATAGGCCTTTTCAAACATTTCCTTCGATGTTACCAGAGGCATAGTTATAATCTCCTTTACATTATAAATTCTGAAATATTATTCTTCAATATGCTCCATATTCTTAATAGCTTTATAATATATTTCCATACGCTCATCAACGGTTTCTTTACTCGCCATTTTATAACTCGCTAAACTCGTTGTATCAACACTTAATCCAAGCATTTTCGATAAGATATCGACCTGCCACACTTCAAGCGGAATTTCAAGACGCTTGCCGCTGTGAGCTTTAATTGTCAAACTTACACTTTCT
>OLSE01000910.1_pt1 | contig 29664 bp, 33 predicted proteins | sample 1673191 | NCBI WGS metagenome assembly OLSE01 (sample SAMEA3136764, study PRJEB25190) | human gut metagenome | biome: human gut; feature: human-associated habitat; material: faeces | place: Austria | collected 2013
CAAAATAGACAGGTTTTGGTCATAAGATCCTGTCATTATACCTACCCCGCCATTACTTTCCAGTGTTTTCTGTACGGCCTGTGACATGGCCTGTGTCTGCCCCGTTACAGTCTCACCTAAGGAATATATTTTGTCTTCATAATTTTTCATTTTATAAAAATCCTTTCTCCGTCTTATGCCTTCTTCATCTTGCTTTTATCTGTATACAGAAAACCTGTCCCTGCTAGTTTTGTTACCCATTTTTGCATGCAAAAAGGACACTTGCCAAAATCTGCCAGTGTCCCTATTATATTTCTCTAAAATGACACATCTATATAGTATAAAAGGTATCGGAATCTCTTCTGTTCAAACATCTTTTCCATATATTATGATGATATGGAAACAGTGGCAACCGGCTGACATGGTCAAGCTTTCTGACTTTAGTCCCTTCTGGCTTTGCGCTCCTGCCTTTCAACAGGTTTGCCTTTAAAATAATCTCTTTTTTTAGAAATAAAAATACCATAAAAATTTTTACACGTCAATAATGTTGGATAGAAAATCTGTGTATTTTGCGTATGCCAGCCTGCATTGTCAGTTATCGATCGGCTCGCCAAACCACTATCTTCTAATTTGCTGTCTTATTCAGCAGAAATACCTGCCAGTTTTACATTTACGTTATAATATCCTGCAGAACGTGAAAAATAGGTATACGGATTTGAGAAGTTGCAACCACTACACACAATATTCACACAAAATTCTCTTTATGTTTTCAATTTTTATAGGCTTTGCCAAGTGAGCATTCATTCCTGCTGCCAGACACTTTTCTTTATCTTCTCTGAATGCATTTGCTGTCATGGCAATAATCGGGATCGTCTCAGCATCTGGATGTTTCAGTGACCGGATTGTTTTTGTCGCAGTAATCCCATCCATTACAGGCATCATGATATCCATCAGAATTGCATCAAAATAACCTTCCGGTTTCTCCTGGAACATTCTGACCGCCTGCAGTCCATCTTCTGCAACTGTCAGATTTGCACCTTCATCAGACAACAGCGTTTCCGCAATTTCTGTATTCAGTTCATTATCCTCCACCAGCAATAAGTTTAATCCGCTGATATCCATCTGTGCCGCTGTTTTCTTTCCTGTATCTGGTGCGGGAGCAAGTTTAAACGGAATCCTGATGATAAAGGTTGAGCCAATGCCTTCTTCGCTTTTAACTTCAATAGTTCCCCCCATCTTTTCAATCAGACCTTTTACAATCGCCATTCCCAGTCCAATTCCCTGCTGTGTACTTCTTGCATCCTCTCTTTCCTGCGAAAACGGATCAAATATATGCTCCTGGTATTCCCTGCTCATACCAATGCCAGTATCAGTTATGGTCCACTCATATGTCGTAATTCCGTCAACAGCTTCTGTATAATCTGACACCGTTATTATCTTGCCGCCAATCCGGTTATACTTAATACAGTTTCCATAAATATTAAGAAATATCTGTCTTAAATGTACCGGACTTCCATAAATAAAAGGATATCGAAGACTTTCCTTTTTTGCACGGAACTGCATCCGGATTCCTCTGTCTTTTGCCCGCTGTTCTATGATAGTCAGAACATCCTGACTTAATTCCTCAAAGTTGATGATTTCCTGCGTCAGAGGTACATTTCCATCTTCAATTTTGCTCATCTGAAGGATATCGTTAATAAGAGACAATAGATAGTCTGCAGCTACCTGCATTTTTCTGAAATTTTCCAGGACCAATTCCCTGTCATTAAAATGTTTCTCAGCAATCTTCAGCAATCCGATAATTCCATTCAGCGGGGTTCTCATATCGTGAGACATCCTGGAGAGAAAATCAGACTTGCTTTTATTTGCTTTCTTTTCACTTTCCAAGGCAATTGATTTATGCATGAAGTCATTTTTATCCAGCATGAGATTCCAATGTTCAATGGTTCCGTCTTCCTGTATTACTTTCTGTCCACGATCCTCGATGTATTTGTATGTGCCGTCCTTACAGCGTATCCGGTAAATAGTAGCATAATGATCAGAATGAGTATATTGATTTAATGCATCTGCAAGTCCGACCTTCACGTCATCTGGATGAGCAAGTCCGATAATATTACCGCCAGAAGCATCCAACAGTTCCTTTGGTGTTGCGTAACCGAGCATATTTGCAAATTGTTCTGAAACATATTTGAAAGAGTATTCCGGGTCATCATTGCTGATTTTGACGCCGCCGGGGATGGATACGGTAAATAACTCCAGCTGACTTTGCAGTTTTTTTGTCAATTCCTCGATCATAGCTGTATGCTTTTTCTCTTCTTCCAGAAGCTTCGCATACTCTCTGTTTGATTTTTCCAGTGCCCGCTCTTTTTCCTCTAAGCGATAATGTTCTGTACGGTCAAGAACATAATTAACTGCAATGACATCTCCAGTTTCCTCTTCACGGTACAGAGCCATGTGATCTTCTGCAAGCATGGGCTCAAAAGTAGCAGTCCTGGTCCAGTATCGGAACGATATATGCCGTTCACCATTTTCAAACCGATTTAATAATCGTTCTCTGTCAAACTCGTGCAGAAAATCTTTAAGACCTTCCTCTGGTATAGTCAATGCCCATGCATCTACCAGACTCTGTAAGCTTGAATTTTCCGGCAAACCTAATTGTTCATTCAGATTATATTTTTTCCATTAACTACCTGATACATGGAACCACGTACGATACTTTTTGTGAGATTGATCACGCAGTATCCATCGGCAATAGCAAATACCGACTCTTCAAAAAAACGATTATTAATAATATCCTGACTCATACAACTTCTCCTCGTCAATCTTCTACCCCGCTATGGTGGGACACGATTCCCTCCGGCGCTTGCAGCTCTTTCAATGGATATTATAATACCTTCATCCTATATTTGCAAGATGAAAGCGGAAATAAATCCGAAGCTGTCCGATCGCGAAAGGGAACATAATTCCCTTAACCGCACCATGCATTTCAAGGTCGCGGACAGCAGGCGAAATAGGCTCGCGCAAGATAGGGATAGACCGCGCAACATCACTCTCAGATATGACGACGACAACCGCGATTCGCAGTAAAACCATTGAAAAGGAGAATTAAGAAATGAACACGCTTGGCCTGGTAAATGTCTTAAACAACGATGGAAACGTACTGATCGATGTGGCTCAGATGGCCGATAACCATATCCAGAACGCCGCCATCCACAATGCGCTGGCTGAATGGAACGAAACGGACGATCCGTTCTCGCCTGAAACGACGCAAAGGCTGATCGGTAAACTCAAAGGCGAGATGCCGTCGCTTATCGCATGGCTGTCGGAAGGGAACTATCCAAAGAGCGGCCTGGTGCCGGAACTGTTGGCTTACGTGAAGATGCCCCATCCGCTCCAGGTCTATAAGAACCTCGATCTAGATATCACTATCGAAGATTCCGAAAAAGGGCCTGCATTCGATGTAAAGCTCTCCTATGCGGGCAACGCGGAACATTTCAAATACACTTATCTGCCAGTTGAAGCAGATAAGACATCTGTCGTAATGAACATCATCGACGCGTATGATGGGCTGCGACTGACAACCGATCCACAGCATCCCGGCTACGTGGAAGCAGTCGAAAAGAATTATTCAAAACTCACGAACCTCATCGGGGAAGACGGAATCGACTCGATCAGGGACTTCCATGAGGGCGTAGAGACCGGCAAGTATTTCTCGGATGTGGAATTTGACCTAAAAGACCCGGATCCCTCCGCGAAACATATTCTCGAGTGCCTTGGATCCCTGGAGAAACCCGTTCAGAAAGCGATGGATAATTTCGCACGGGTAACCACCTTCCGCAATCTCGCGGAAAAGAACCTCCTGCGCGAAGCGACCCTGTTTACCTCCGGCGTGCTAGAGGAAAAGAACGGCCGCCTGATCGTCCCACAAGGATATAGGCCCGGAATGTCGCGTGAGGAATATCAGGCATGGCATCCATCGGCGAGGGGAAACACCGCCATCTCCGTGGATACGGCGATCTCAGCTAAACAGCTTGGAAAGCTGGAAGCAATCGCCGCATCCCAGAAGCCGCAGCAGATCGTCATGGATGTCCTCTTCCTCGACCCAGGTGACCATCTGTCTCAAAAATCGGATCCCCGAGACCCAATGGACGCGGCGTTTGTCGATGAAAGCCACATCGCGGTACCGATCAGCCCGGAATTCGCGTCAATCGTGGCTTCGGATATGAAAGACTCAATCGATGCAAACCTGGCTGGCAAGCGCACGAAATGCGACATTTCCCAATGGCATACGCTCGGGAAACAAGCCCGTGACAAGCTCGCCGAGAACAGTAAACATGACCGCTCTCTCGCTGCCGTCAGGGATGCCAAGACGGCCGTTGCCGACAAGGTCAACGAAGGGCATCAAGCTAGTTCCGTGCACGATAATCCGAGTCATTAAAGATTAAGGCTGAACAATTTTTTAATTGAAACATCAATCTACAATTAAGAGAAGCAGGAAACTGATTTCAGTCGGCTTCCTGCTTTCTTTTACGGTTAGACGAGTTTTACTTAATCAAAGTATATGATATAATATACTTTGAAAGCAGGTGATAAGATGCGTACTATCGACGCTATGAAAAAACTTGCCCGCAATGATGGGCGATTTACTCATGTTTACACTAAAAAGGAGCTGTCAGAACTTTTTAATGAAACCGGCAGCAAATTGAATGGAACATTGAAGTCACTTATTAAAGAAAACATTTTGAATCGTGCATACCATAATGTATACGTTTTTCGCTTTTCTCAATACGGAGGACTCGGTACTTTAGATTTGATTGGTAAGAAAATCCGACCAAATGACTCCTTCTATGAAAGCCTTGAGTCCTCTGCTTCAGCATGGAGTCTCATTTCACAGATCCCCACGGTCGTAACCTATATGACCACAGGAAAGTCAAAATGGTATAACACGGGTTACGGAAGCATCGATTTCGTTCATTACAGCAAAACAGATGAGAAACCAAGAACCATCGATAGGTCGTCGATGGGAAGGGTTCCGCTTGCAGACAAACTTCAAACATATCGGGACTTACAAAAAACAAAACGTTCCCTTGATCTTTTAAGAGAGCAATACGACAAAGACCATGGCTGTCGCGACGGAAATATCCAATATTATCCTTGCGAAGATGATGACACATGGGATTTCCTAGATAATTTGGAGGAAGATATACTTTAAAGTATATCTTCCTATTTTCTTGGAGTCCCTATGCCTTTATTTGCATCGCTTACTCTTGTTAAAGAAACTGCTTTAAAAGAGGCTGCTTCTCTAAAATCTCCGTTACTGACTTCGTTTATCGAAAATTACGCCAGGCGTCAAAAGCTCTTTCTAACGAACGAACAGATCGGCAAATAGATTCCTTTGACAAAACTGAGCATTAAAACGTTATCGTCTTGAGAGTCTTTTAGAAAGGAAAGCAATAATGGAATTGATTCTTGCCGAGAAGCCTAGCGCTGCACGAAATTTTGCAAAAGCATTGGGTGGAAAAACCGGTAATTATGCCGGAACTGAATATAAAATTACCAATCTGCGTGGACACGTTATGGGGCTGTTGCCTCCCGATAAACAGGTTCCTACTGAAAAGGTCGAGTTCTATAAGAGTTGGGATCTTGAAAATCTGCCGTGGAATCTCAACGATTTTGCATGGAAGAAGGGGATCCTAAGCGGATGCAAGGACATCATTTCCGGTCTTAAAGATGAGCTGAAAGAGGCCGATTGCGTCGTGATCGCAACGGATGTCGACCCGTCCGGCGAGGGCGAACTGCTCGCCTGGGAGGCTTTGGAGAAATGCGGTTGGAGAGGTCCGACCAAGCGTATGTACTTTGCCGACGAGGCGCCGGCAAGCGTGCAGAAGGCTTTCAGGGAACGCAAGACCCTTCCATCTATGGACAAGGACGGCGACTATGTGAAGGCAGTCGTCCGCGAGCGCTGGGATCTCGCGAGCATGCAGTTCACCCGTGCGGCAACACTCGTAGCGCGAAAAAAGGGGTTCCGAACGGTCGTACGCCAGAGCCGGTTGAAATCGGTCATGGTCAAACTGACCGGCGACCAGTTGAAAGCCTATAACGAATATGTCCGCAAGCCGTTTTACGAGGCGCGTTTCAAAGACGAAAACGGCAACATCTTTGCCAGAAAGACCGACGACCCCGAAGATATCCGGTTCGATAGCCCCGATCAGGTAGACCTTTCGCAGTTGCACGACAGCGCTGTCGTAGAGGATTCCAGGGCGAAGAAACACACTGCCCCCGGAAAGCTCCTCGACCTCGCCGGCCTGTCCGCTATCCTCGCGAAGCAGGGGTTCAAGCCGGCAAATGTCCTGAAGACATATCAGGAGATGTACGAAAACCAGATCGTAAGCTACCCGCGTACCGAGGATAAGGAGGTCACGCCGGAACAATTCGGCGAATTGCTTCCGCTTGTCGATAAGATTGCCAGCGTGGTCGGTGTGGATACGTCTCTTCTCTCCCATCGCGCCGCAAGGAAGACACACGTCAAGGAAGGCGGGGCGCACGGCGCGAACAGACCGGGAATCAATGTTCCCGAATCCCTTGCCGAGCTTGAAAATGGTTACGGAAAAATCGGTTCCGCGATCTATTCCGTACTTGCCAAGAACTATCTAGCGATGCTCGCCGAAGATTATGAATATGAGTTGGTCAAAGGTCATGTAAGGGATTTCCCTGAGTTTATCGGTCAGACCCAGATCCCAATCAAACCGGGGTTCAAGGCGATTTTCGATTCGGACTCCTCTTCTACCGAAAAAACGGAAGGGGAGGAGGCGGAGAACGCCTGCGAGTTCGGTAAGGCCGCCTCCCCGTATGTACACGAAGGAGCCAACAAACGCCCGCAAAAACCGACAATGAAATGGCTTACGAAGAAGCTCGAGAAATATAACGTCGGTACCGGCGCCACCAGGACGAGCACGCTTGCGGAAATCACCGCCAATGAGGAACGCGCCCTCATGAAGGAAAACAAGGGCGCACTCACCATGACGAAGTGCGGCGAGGTATCTTACGCCTTACTGGCGAATTGCCATATCGCCTCACCGGAAGTCACCGAGAAGCTGTTCGAATCCATGAACGAGGTGGGACGGTTTTCACGCAAACCGTCCGATGTCATCAATACCGTCACCGATATGGTTGTACATGATATGAGGGCAATGCAGGATAACATCGGTGCCCTGGACGGTATGAAACTGAGTGACGGGCACGCAATCGTAATCGGCAAGTGCCCGAAATGCGGCAGGGACCTCTATGCGACAAAAAACCAGTTCCGCTGCGCCGGTGTGCATTTCAAGAAGACAGGCGAGAAAGATGGGAAAGCTGTCTTCTCCCAAGACGGAACCTGCGACTTTTCCATCTACCGTTTTGTCGGGCCAAAGGATAAGCCGAAGAAGCTCACCGACAAGAATGGCAGGGAAATCGCCGAAAAAGGAAAGACATCGCTCATCAAGGGAATCAAGAAGAAAAGCGGGGATGGAACCTATGACGCGTATCTCACGTTGAATCGCGAGACCTGGTCGCTTGATATGAAATTCCCCGAGTTCAAGGGGAAGAAGCACAAAGGCTAGTTCGGGGTTAGAATTGTCTACAACAACGGCATTCCGTCGTACGGCGTGAATGCGAGCGCCGACCCTTGCGTCTGCCCCGCTTGGTGCTTCTAGTCTAAATGGGCGACGTTGGCTTCCGCGATCGGTTTGATACAATTGACCACAATGCAGTCAGTAAATGATGCTCAAGCTGAAGCCGGAGATCGATAGAAAGGAATTTCATTATGGAAGAAAAGACCGAAGCCGTTAAGAGCGAGGAAACTACGGTTGGTTTGACTATGAACTATAACCCGTTTTCGTTCATTTCCTGCCAGGAGGACGCCTTGGTGCTGGCAGGGTGCATCTCACATGGCTTGGATGCAGATGTCATCAAGAAAAGCGGGGATCTTTTCGCGACGGCTCGCGCCATGCTTCTCGATGCGTGTGTCTGCCTGCTCTATCGCCAGGGCGGCGATTCGATGAGTATGCAGGGTCTCGTCGATCTTCTACAGAATGACATCAGCCATAACGAGGACCAGGGCATGCCTTCGATCAAGGCTGCCTATGACAAGATCGAGGCCGACGGCGCGACTGTCGAGGAGGACCTGGGGCTGAAGCGGTACCGCATGTTCCAGGCCATCGCCTACGGTGAGACGGCAATCTCCGTCGAGCTCGACCTATACGCCAAGTTGTCGGCTATGGCCGATAGGCCGCTTGTCGGCTAGACCTGCAAGCCGAATCGATATGCCAGCGATTCGCATGGCAATGCGCTATTCATGCGGTGCCTGACGGCACCTATGATCCGCTCGCCAGGGCTCGCTGATTGATTTTTCTGGCACTCTTCTCTTTGGGGCATCCGACTATGGGTGCCCCTTTTTTGATGAGAGATGGTAGAATCTTACAAAGAAAAATAAAGAAATGGGGGATTTAGCTGTGATCGGTGACAACTTAAGACAAGCAAACAAAGTAAAGGGCGCTTCCTGCCTTTCGGGTGATGCGCGGTGATGAATCGAAGCGGAATTGAAACGTATGAGCTGTTGCGCCTGGATGAGGTAGCGCTCGCCGGATATTTCGATTTGGATGATACCCGGTTTGAAGAATGGTATGAAAAGAACCGCGCGGTCGGTGACAGATTGTACAGCGCAATTCTTGATAGAAAAATTGACCTCGTAGCTTTCCGCGGAACGGAAAACGGCCGCTTCTACTCCATCCTTACGCGTAGCGCGAAACAGGAAGGTGCCCTGCAACTCACGGATATCGATTGCAAGGGACCGATCGGACATCGCCGGCTTACGAACCAGAAGATGCTCGATCTCCCGGGATACGGTGCCGTCCTCGCCGCCGTTCCCGACATCTCGAAATGCAATGAACGGGACATCCTGCAGGCGATTGGATTTGAACAGAAGGGCGATCGAAGCCTGAAGGAAAAGGCTGCCATCGGCAGGGAGGGCAGCAAACAGCTTGAAGCCGCGCGCAACCGCGTAGGTTTAGAAAACTTTGATGGGCGTGATTTCCGATGAGTGCTCGTCCGGTTATCCAAACTTACAGGTTGGCCTCCCTGCACGAAGCCGCGACCGCCCGACTTAAGAACCCCAAAAACGATAGGTATAAAGAACTCTATCTCCAAAACAGGGAAATCGGCGAGAAAGTCTATAACGCCGTCCTGTCAGGTCACCTTGACCTCGCCTGTTTTTGCGGAGACTCCAGTAAATACTATTCGGTTCTGACACGGAGTACCAGGCAGGACGGCGCACTCCAAGTTACCGAGATCGACCGGAAAGGACCGATCGGGCATCGACTCCTCACCGGTCCCAAGCAACTCGAGCTTCCGGGATGCGGCGCGACGATCGCCGCCGTTTCCGATATCTCACGGTGCACGGAACAGGAAATCCTCGATGCCATTGGGTTCAAGATGCAACAAGGGCTGAATTCCAAAGCCATGAAATGCAAGGTCTGCTGTAAACAGTTCGACGCTGAACGCATAAAGAACGATCTTCCAAAAGAGGGGAAGTCCCCCGCACGTTAACCCGTGCAAGGGACTTCCCCGGTATGACTCCATATGCCTTTCTCCAGTTAATGCTCCTGGAGTGAAGTCTCTATAGCCTGTTTCCCGTCATTGAGCAATTCGGAAGCGTTGCGGCTGACTTCCTGTTTATGTCCCAGGCTGCGATCCGCCGTTTTGGATGAGCTCACAGGATACTTTGCGTCATAACGGTCGCCGATAAGGGAAAACAACTCGTCACGGTCATAATAATCTTCGTCCGGTCCGTCAGCGCAGTTATCGATATAGCCGTCCTCAAGAACGGTGACTTCACCACCTTCGGTGTAAGCTCGCCCGTATTTTTCATAGTCAAAGGCGCTTTCAATCTGACTCGAACTGTCGAGGATATGCTTCAGCTCCTCATTTTGCTCAACCATCTCGTGCCCGTAGTTTTTCTCCGGTGACATCGTGGTATAGATCATACTACCGAACTCATCCTTGTCGTAAGCACCATCGTATCCCCAGCTGTAAAATGGGATGTCGTCGGCCTGCTCGATGAGATTCATAAGCCCAACAAGACTTTCAGGAGTGTCATTCGCCTGAATCCATGCGCCCACCTTCTCCAGATCGGCTGGGTTTGCCGTGACGAGCTGCTTCGCAAGCAGGTTCAAGTCCTCGAGATGGCAAAACTCGTTAAAGAGCAGCCTCGTGCCGAAGGGGATGCCATCATAATCAGAGATATAGATTTCCTCATGCTGTGGATCCTGCAGGTGGTTGAGATGGAGAAAGTCCCGAATCTCAGCTTCCGTCTTCGGCAAGGTAATCCATGCATCGTGAAGGCTGCCCTCGTTGTAGTAACCGTAATTTCCGATGCACACATTCAGGCCTTTTGTGAAATCCTGTTCCATGGCTATCCCTTCTACTCTATAAACCGTAGGGCTGTTTTTGTAAGATTCTACCACTTTCCCCCCATCTCTATTTCAGTAGGATTGATATCCACTCATACCGCCAAAGAAAGGAAAACAAGAAATAATTTTGTGTCATCCGCACGTTGAATTTCAAAACGAAGTTGGTAAAATAGCCCAAGAGAAACACCAAAAGGAAAGTGCGTGTTTATGAATGAAACCATGAAGCCCTCTTGTGGGGAGGCATATGACGCGACGCCTGTCGCCGTCCTCGCCGCGAGCGAAACCCTTACTATCGCACTCGGCATGCTCACAAAGTCACCTGTCGCGGCAATCGTCGCAGGCGGCTTGACGGGCTGCGTATGCAGCCTCGCCCTCCCGTCCATCAGCGGGAACATCCTCGCCCGCAAGCGCGATGCGATCCTTTCCTGGTGGGATGAGAACCTTGAGGTCTACAAGAAGTTCAAGGCGGAGAATCCCGACCGCGAGCCGAGCAAACGCGCCGAGAAGCGCGAGGAACGGGACCTTGCGATCTGGTGGCTCGACGCCATGAGGCTCGTCCGCACCAAGGAACTCATGCGTGAGAAAGTCGAGGCGCTTATCGAGACGGGCAGCCGCATGCCAGACGGCGTGAATCTCGATGATTATGAGACCGTCGAGGAGTACCGTGCCCGATACGTCGCACCGGTCTCCAAGATGACCTCTGCCATGCTTTCCCTTGCCGTTGGCCTCGGTACCGCCGCGACCTGCTATGTCGGGATGACCGGCAACCTCCACTCCCCGCTGCTCTTTCTTCTCGGCGGGATTACCTCGATTCTCGTCACGGCAGTTGGCGCGATGTGCGACCAGCGCTCACGCGTCCTGCCCTTCGGTCTGTCTATCGCCACGTACCCTCTCGCCGTACTCACGGCGTTCGGGCACGGCGGTGTAAGCGGATTGATCGGCAATCTGCTGTGCGGTGTGGGAATCTATGCGATTTTCGCCATCACCAACCATCTCTTCCGCATCACCGGCGGCGCCGATGCAGTCGGTGCCGGCGACCGCAGGCTCGTCCCGGCGATCGCGACGGCGTGCGGGTTCCACGGCACGGTATACGGCATGGGCGCGATGTGCATCGCCATGCTCGCCAACTACATCCCCCGCTACCGTGCGAAAGAGATCACCCTTAAAAGCCGCGTGCCCATGGGGCCTTTCCTGCTCGTCTGGCTTTGCACCGGCGTGCCCCTTGGGTGTATCATGTAGCAGTCTATCCCGCTGTCCCCCGCAGAGAAGTTTGGGGTAGCCGATCTGCGAGGAACAACTGAGAATAGAGTCTTTGCAACCGTCCGAATGGACACAAAGGAAGGAGAATTCCCATGAATTCCATTCGCAATCGCGTCTATGCCGGTGAGATCGCCGGCGGCGCCGACACCGTCGAGTACGTCATCGTCGCCATCGTCGCCGTCGTGATCGGCGCCGCTCTGATCGCCTTCGGCAACCAGATGCGCGACCAGATGGACAAGACCGGCAACTCCATCTCCCAGTGGTTCGACGGCGCCCGTAAGGCCGCCAACAACTCTGCCGGCCAGATCAACTCCGGCAAGAACCCGGCGTAGTCAACCTCCTTTCTCTCTAATAGCATAATACCATACTACTAAGGTATTTGTTCCGAAAATCGAGAATCCTGCAATCAAGGAGGAACAGGGCGTGAAAGGCATCTTCAAGAAACCGGAGTCCGAATCGGGCGCCGCAATCATCGAATTTGCGCTCGGTGTCCCGTTCCTCCTGATTTTTGCCATGGCTGCCATGGAATTCGGCCAGATTTCGGCGGCGACAACCGCTGTCGACAACGCCGCCCATGCAGCCGCCCGAGAGCTCGCCGTAAACCCCAACGGCGATGCCTCATCAGCTAAGGAGGCAGCCGTAAATGCCGCCTCCTCTTTTTTCGCTGAAAACATGAAGATCGAGACAGACGTCTCGGATGCCGAGAGGGAAGCGTACACGCACCGGATTCCCGATTCAAACGGATCGTCCTATACGGACAGGGAGTCGAATGTCTCAACCCGGAAATGCACCGCGACCGTATCCGTGACCATCCAGCCACAGACCGTTCTCGGCGATGCGATTTATGCCGCCGGAGGGTTCGGAGGCGACATGACGATCGAATCCAACGCCGTGGAGTTAAAGGATGCAACGGTGGAAGGAGGTGCGTCCTCGTGGTAAGGATCCATTCTGAAAGAGGCTCGGAAGTCCTCGAGGCCGCCATCGTCCTCCCCATGCTCATCGTCCTCGCATTCTGCCTTATCCAAGTTTGCCTGATAGCATATGAGGGCACCGCGATGAGCGCCGCAATCGAGTCGGCCGCGATGAAATCCGATTTCTCCGCCGCAATCGCATCCGGAAACGTAAACCAGGCGGTAAAGGATGAACTCGCATCGAACACGCCGGGTATCGTCAAGAACAACATCACCGTGACGAACTCCAAGGTCTCCTATTCGGACAGGTCCGATGAGGCCACCGTCACCGATTCCGGTTCCACGGGAATCACGACCATCTCGAAATCAAGCACCACGGCGCTTCTCGAATCGACCGTCGACTATAAAGTCCCGACCCTGATTTCGGTCGGCAGCTTCGACGGTATCAAGATGTCGAAAACGATCAAAGTGGAGGTCCCGGTTTCCGAGAAAATGGAGGTGTCGCGATGACGCGCGTCCGCAGCGAATCCGGCGCAATTAGCATCCTGAACGTCATCATCATGCTCGTGCTCCTCATCGCACTCGGCTTCGCATTCGAGCTCTCCGCAGCCCTCGACCAGCAGAACGCCCAGACAAATGACTGCTCCGCAGCCAGGGACGCCACCATGGCGTCGCAGAACCTCCTTGTCGCGAAGAACTCCGATGACCCCGGACTCGCAATCGCGACCGCGGCCGTCAAGTCCCTGCGTGCCAACGGGTTCAACGGCGAAGTCGAGGTCTGGTTCTATGAAGCCCCCTCCTCGGCCGTCCCCCAGAGCAAACGCGCGTGGGCCTGGGGCATCCAGACGAAATCGTCCTTGAAAGGATACTTTGCGACCTATTCGCTCGGAGATTTCGATATCCCCATCGGGGCGCACGTCACGGCACATGCCGTCCCCTACACTGCGGGAAAGGCATGGAGACCGGCGGATTCGGGTAACGGAAAGTATTCCTTCAAAGCCGGTTCAGACACCCCCGAATACGAGGAGTACACATCCACGAAAGAGCTTCCGCAAGAAGTGATCGACGAGATGAAAACAGCCGTCAACCAGGCAACGAACAATAAATAGCCTTCCCAATGAGCTAAAATGAAAGGATATCAGGCGACATCATGTGCCAATGCCTGATATCCTTTTGCTATGCCGCGTGTCTGACGGCATCTCTACACAGGAAAGCGAGAAAGGAACACCATGCCAGACACCAACGATACCGATGCGATCCTCGCGAAAGTCCGTTCAGGCGAGCTTTCGGCAGGCGATGCAGCCGCCCTGATCGCGAATCTCCACGCCGCATCCTACAAGGCGATGCAGGACGCGCAGACTGCACAGGCTCAGCCGCCCGAGCCTCCCGCACCTCAAGCCGCCAGCCAGCCGGGCATGTCCCAGCAGGCACCGGTCGCGGCTGCCGCACCTTGCTATCAGCCGCAGGTTCCGGCTATGCCGGCATATGCCGCACCGACGCCCGATACGGTTGCCGAGAAGGCTCAAGAGACGGTTCCGCAGCACCCTCAGGCACCTACAGCGCAGCACCCCTCTCCCTATGAGCCGCCTGCATATGTCCCGGCTGCATCGGCATCCGAGCCGCATCCGGTCTACGACCAGCCCTCTCCTGCCGTGAATCCGTATCGCCAGCCGACGCCCGATACGACTGCCACGCTTCCGGCGCAGGATGCCACCGCATTCCAGCCAGAAGTGGAAACCGCTTACCATCAGGCCTCGCACCTTCCGTATAATCCCCCGCAGGAGACCGACAAGTACATTCCCGTCAACGAGATGGAATCCTCCAGCTTCTTTACCGATCCTGAACCTGCTGAGGAACAGGAGCCGAAAAAGAAGCGCGAGAAGCCTGCAAAGCCATCGAAGCCGTCCCGTGCCGAACGCAAGGCCGAGAAGAAGAAGGCCAAAGAAGAAGCCAAGGCAGCGAAAGCCCAAAAGAGGGCAGCCGGCCGCCGTGGCGCCGCATCCCCCAACGGTCCGAGCCTCACGGGCATGGAGAAGATTGCCGTGAAGGTCTCCCGCCTGCAGAAGGTCACCGCCGGTCTCGCTGTTATCGCCATCCTCGCGGGAGGTGTCGCCGTCGTATCGGAAATCGACGCCAACAACCGAATCGCAGAAGCGTTCTCCGGCACCACCGAAATCGTCGCTGCCACGAAGACCATCCACGCCGGCGACGAGATCTCCGCAAGCGACCTCGCCTTCGTTTCCGTTCCGAACAGCACGGTGGCGGACGGCGCGATTACCAAGAAGGATATCGACGACTCCTCCAAGACTCCCGTCGGCCGTGTCGCAACCCAGTACATCGCCAAGGGCTCCCAGCTCACCAACGCATCGACTGCCGGCAAGGACAACCCTGAGTCCCTTGCCGCCGCGATCGGGGACGGCATGGAGGCCGTGACCATCTCCGTCGATGCCCAGTCCGGCATGGGCGGCATGCTCCGCGTAAACGACAGGGTCAAGGTCATCCAGCCCAATGACGGCTCCCTCGGCGGCGACGGGTTCACCGTCATCGCCGACTCCGTGCGTATCGCCGCCCTCGACGGAAACTTCAGCTCCGGTAGCGGCTCCTCTGACGGATACAGCACCGTGACGCTCGAAGTCACGCCCGAGCAGGCAGGCAAGATCCGCACCGCCGGTGGCCTTACCCTTACCCTGCCCTCTTCTGCCGATACCACCGAGAGCGGTGAGTAGCCCATGGCAGACGAAACCGTTCTCAGAATCAAGGAGCGCATCCGCCAGGAGATGCGCGACCTGCTCGGTGTGACCATGGCCGACGGCGGCTCTATCGACCGTCAGGCGCTTCCGGCCCAGATCGACGGTGTCGCCCATGAAGTGTGCGCCGATTTCGGTATCTCCGACGAAAACTGGATCGGCTACATCATCAAAAGCACCATTGACGATTTCATCGGTCTGGGTCCCCTGCAGCCCTTGCAGGACGATCCCAAGGTTGCCGAGATCTTCATCGATCCCGTCGGCGTCGAGCCGAATGGAACATTTATCACGCCGGTCGCCCGCGCCGAAGTGGACGGCCAGATCGTCGATTGCCCCGGTATCGACCTCGTCTCGCATGATGAGGTCGGTCGGCTTATCGGACGTATCGCCGAGGAGGCGAACCGCCGCTGCGACGATTCGTTTCCCGAGATGGACGCCACCCTTGCCGACGGCTCCCGTGTGCACGCAGCCCACCCGAAGGTCTCCCCCAACGGCTGGTCGCTCAATATCCGTAAATTCAGCAAGGACAAGCTAACCGCTGAGGACCTGCTGGAACGCGGTGCCATGAGCGAGCCTATGTACATGTTCCTCAAATCGGCCGTCCAGGCCCGTGCGAACTTCATCATCTCCGGCGGCACCGGTTCCGGTAAGACCACGATGCTGAACGCACTCTCCGCCTTCATCGGCTATAACGAGCGCGTCGTGACCATCGAGGATACGCGAGAACTGCAGCTGAAACAGCGCATCGTGATCCCCCGCGTCGCCTGCCCACCGAACTCAGAGGGCAAGGGCGAGTTTACGATGCATGAGCTCCTGGTCGGCGCACTCCGTGAGCGTCCCGACCGTATTGTCGTCGGCGAGTGCCGTGACGATGAGACTTACGAGATGCTTCAGGCCATGCAGACGGGTCACGACGGATCGCTTACGACGATCCATGCGAACGACTGCGCCGGTGCATTCACGCGTATCGAGAACATGATCCTGAAGAGCCAGGGCAACATGACCATGGAGGCGATCCGCCGCCAGATCGGTGCCGCGATCGATGTCGTCGTGCAGGTGAAGCGCTGGAGGGGCGGATACCGCCGTATCGAGTCCATCACGGCCGTCGAGGGCTTTTCCGACGGTAACGTGACCCGCAACGAACTGTTCCACTGGGAGGGCTCGCCGGAAAACGGCAGGCATGTCGCCACTGGATACCAGCCGGCGCGTCTAAAGGAAAAGATCCTCGACGCGGACGCGGAGTACGACCCCCGTTGGTTCGAAGGCGGTGTCTGGTAATGGAACCTGCCGTCATCATCATGATGCTGAGCGTTTTCTTCCTATTGCTTTCCATCACCGTTGGCCTCTATTCCCTGTTCTGCGGGCTGTCGGCTGCCGGCGATGTACGTCGCGTGAGGAATTCGACTGCCCTTAGGACCGGCGAGTCAGACGATAAGGACAAAAAAGTCTCCACGACCCTTCCACGTCTTGCGGAAGCCGGTATTGAAGTCGACGGCAAGATATGGATTCTCCTCCTCGTCTTGCTCGCGGGAGCGGGTGCCCTCGTCGGATTCATGGCCCTTGGACTTATCGGAATCGGTTTCGCCCTCATCGGACCCCTGATTGCCGAGCTGTGGGTGCGTTCCCGCGGAAAGAGCCGTAAAGCACGATTCGATGAGCAATTAGCGCGGTCGCTTCCCATGGTCGCGGAAAACATGCGTGCCGGATCCTCGATTGAAAGAGCCCTGCGCTCTGTCGGGGAGAATTCAGACGACCCTCTGAAATCCGAGCTCCTGGCCTGTGCCGGCGCGATGCAAATCGATGGCGATATCGTCGCCGCGCTCGATGACATGGCGAAACGAACCGGCAGCAAGGACCTTGTCCTCCTGCAGGCCGCCGTGGCTTCGCACAAGGAGGTTGGCGGATCGCTGGCTGACTCGCTCGAGCGCATCGGAGACACCATCGACGCCCGGTTGTCGCTCCGTCGGCATATCGAGTCGGAGACGTCATCCGTGATCGCTTCCATGAAGGCGCTTATCGTGATGCTGCTCATCCTGTTCGCAATCATCATGGTCGGCATTCCGCAGGCATATGATTTCTATACGCAGGACCCGCTCGGCATTCCCGTGCTGATCGTCGTAGTGCTATTTGCGGCAACGGGCTCCGTCATCATCTACAAAATGGCAGACATCGACGTGGAATAGGAGCCAATCGAAATGAATATCCAATATCTCCTCGTGCTCCTGTTCGCCTGTGCTGCCGGCGGTATGACATATGTTCTCGCCGGCGAGCCCTTCCGCAAGCCGCTAGCGCGTGCCAGGATGTCCATCGCCGCCCGTAAGGGGCTGCACGCCAAACCGACGCTGCGCATGAAGATCGCCGAGGCAATCGACCGCGCCGGAGAGGCGTTCGAAAAGGTCATCCCGCTCAAGCTGTCGGAATCCCGAGAGCTGCAGAACAAGCTCGACCTGGCAGGGTTAAAGATACCCCCATCGGCCTGGCGTGCCATCTCCCTCGGGATCACAATCTTCACCGCTATCATGCTCGCCGGTGCCGCCCTCGTGGGCGGATATGGAATCGCGATGGCACTCCTGGTCGGAATCATCGGTGCCGTCGGCGGATGGGCGGTCTGCGGAGTCTGGCTGTCGCATGCGGGAAAGAAACGCGGCGAAGAGATCGATCGCTATCTGCCGCCGGCACTGGAACTGCTCACCATCTCCGTCTCAGCCGGCGTGCTCGTGGAGCGTGGATTCAGGCAGCTTGCCGAGAACAAGGCGCTCGGTCCGCTGGCAGAAGAGTTCGCGCGTACCGATATGGAGATCTCGCACCTCGGCGTGTCCCGCGTAGATGCCCTGGACCATATGCGCCGCCGATGCGATTCACCGCTCATGGGATATTTCTGCGCGGCGTTGATCGAGGCGACCAGAAAGGGCACCTCGATCTCAGGCGTCCTCGAATCGCAGGCAAAGCTTGCACGCAAGGCGCGTTACGATGCGCTGACCGCGCAGATCAACAAGCTCTCGACGAAGATGGCTGTCCCGCTGGTGTTCTTCCTGATCGCCGTGCTCGTCCTCATCCTTCCCCCGCTCATCATTCCGACCGCAAGCATGCTCATGGAAATCATGTAGACGAGGCGATTAGGCAAAGCGAAAGCCCGGAGTGCTCTCACTGCACCCCGGGCTATATTTTTGCAAGTACAAAAGCAATTGTATAGCAAACTGCTTGAAATATAATATACAATATGATATAATAGTATCAAAGAAAGGGGAAATAAACATGGCACAAATTAGTTTAAGAATCGACGACGACGTAAAGAAGAACGCGGAAACGACTCTCGACGAAATCGGACTCAGTATGTCGACGGCAATCACGATCTTTCTGAAAACAGTGGTGCGCGAGCAGCGCATCCCCTTCGAATTGACCGCCGATCCTTTTTTTTCCAAATCAAATATGGAGCACTTGAACAGCGTGGTGAACAGAATTGAGAACGGAGAGGCAAAACTGAGCCCCCACGATCTTATCGATTAGGAGGGGAATATGGGTATCTTATGGGATGACGATGCATGGGATGACTATCTATACTGGCAGACACAGGACAAGAAGACCTTGAAAAGAATCAATGCCTTGGTAAAAGATATAGAGAGGACTCCTTATGAAGGAATCGGAAAGCCAGAACCATTAAAAGGAAACCTATCCGGTTGGTGGAGCCGAAGAATAGACGAGAAGAACCGAATAGTGTATCGACAGAAAGATGGAAATATACAAATAGCTGAATGTCGCACACATTATGGTAACTAAATATGGGCGGGAAATCTGACGATGGATTCCCCGCCCATATTTGCGTGACGATACTAAAAATATGGCAATCATGTTGCAGCAGATCGATTCAAAGCGAACCGCAAGATATATAATGGAATTTAACTATAGCTATTTCTATGAAAAGGAGTTCCATGCTAGGTAAGATAGAAAGCTGGGTGAGAGTCATCCCGATCTCGGCAGAAGCTTTCGGGTTCGCTGCCGTCGTGGCGAGCGTGGCGCCCGTGCCGGACGCTATAGGCAATTTGGTAACTTCTATCAGGTACATTGCACTTTCGCATTCTGTCTGGTCTGTCCTGCAACCGGCAATTCCAGTAATCATTCTCGCCCTCGCAGCCATTGCGTTTTGTAAAAATAACTATAAGGTTGCACTTGCGGCTGGTATCGTCGCAACTATCTATTTTTTACTTCCGGCTTCCCATATGAGCACTGAGCCAGTTGTAATCCAGCTCTGCGATATCATCTGCCTTGACCTCTACACATTAAAATTGTGCGTTCAAGATAACTACGAAGAAACCGGTTATGCCGAATAGGGAGTTGAACGATCCAATGGAAAAAAGTAACGAGATCACCCACGTCAATGCGGAACTCATCCCACAGGATAATTCTGCTGAAAGTGATGATAAGTCACTCTCCCGCCGCCGTGTACTCGAAGCCGGCGCAGCGGCGTTGGCATTGCTCATGATGCCCAAATTAGCGTTCGGAGCAACCTGTCCGGGCGGAAATCCTCCGAACGAAAAAGGTTGGTTCGGTTCAGGAAATGGATCTGTTGTCCATCATGGTGGGAGCTATATCGGTGTTACATCTAAAACCTGGTGGTGGCAGGTCGGATATAGCTGGGATGCAAGCCAATGGCTTTGCCTCTCCTTCAGGGTATACGTCGAATCGATTTTCACGGATGAGCTCTATGATATTTTTCGGATTCACGTCCAGGCAAAATGCGGCGATGTAAACACTGCAACCGGTCATCGAATCTGGTATTCCAAATATAAAGATAACTATCTCCATTTTTGGGTGAGCAATCTTGGAATCGCCGGAAGTTGTCAAAAAACTGACTGGGAAGATAATAAATACTTCGCTTTCTCAAACGAAAACCTCGGCGGCGGAAATCGATGGTGGTGGAGCATTACTGACTGGACCGATTTGGGATACGACTCCCCGACATACCTCTATAAGCGGAACAATGGTCTTCAAGACGCCTATTTCGGTCTTGGAGTTTATGTTTATAACGTCGTGAGCGGAGGCGTCAATAACTGGACTACACCTGACAGAGTTTTTCTTAGCGGATTTACAAGTAACTCTGATTCCTTCATGGGCAGTGATATTCACGCAAAAATCGATAAAATTACCCTCGACCAGGACATGTCCCTGTTCGGCAAGATCGTCGCGATCGTTCCGGATGCCGTCAAAAGCGGATATCAATGTCTGGATGTCGATTCCGCAGGACAGTCCTCCGGCACGCTCGTCCATCTTTACGGTGCGGACGGAAGCGGAACGAATTACACGCAGCGCAATTTCATCATGGGCCTTGGCGCGATGGATGAACGTGGCGGTATCACATTCACCATCTTCCCGGCCCATGTGAAAGGTTTCAGTCGTGTGCTCAACGCATCGGGAGGAAGAGGCTATCTAGAGCAAGCCGCCCGAAACCGCACCACGCCCTCTTCCACTCAAACGCTCCAACTCTACGGGGATGACAATTCAATTGCCGGTCGCTTCTGGGTCACAAAGAGTGTTGACAAGAACGGCAGGTATAACATTATCAGCGATGCATCCGGTTTTGCATTCGACCGAGCCGACGGCAAGACCGCCGAAGGAACCATCGTCCGACTGCATTCCAACGGTATTCACGCTTCCGAATGGTCGAATGAGGCCCATAAATGGCGTATCGAGGAAGTGTTCTTCAAGGGCACGATCTCGCTCGATGCCGAGCGTGTCGAGCCCGGTAAGACGATCTCTGTCATCGACCCGTCAAAGACATGCACGCCCTATGATATGGCTGGCACCGGTTCGGTGAAATACCTGTACCGCTGGTACTGGATGAAAGACGAGAGGGAAAGCCCGTTTGCCGAAAACAAGTATCCTGAAGCCTTTACGTTAAGCAGCTGGTGCCATCTTGCAAATTGCGGCGATCAGATCTGGCGTGACGCCTATGCTGGCGCGGGATACCCCGTTCGCGACACTAACTTCTTCGTTGAGTCCTTCAAGTTGAGGATCAAGTACGGCACCGGTTTCATCGAGAACAACGCTGACTTCGGTTCAATCTGCTACGCCGGATGCATGGGCATCGAAAATTCAGGCGATTTCTCTTGGTCCGATGTCTGCCGCGACGGCGAGGAACTTGGCAAGGGCGGCGTCAGCAACCGCATTACCGGCATCAAGATCTGGCTTGAAGGAGATATCGCCAAGGAATACGATATCGCCTACCGCGCCTTCATCTATGGGCAGGGCTGGACGGAGCGTTTCCATTCCAACGGCGGTTCTCAGGATGATGCGGAGCTGTGCGGCTCGGATGATGCATCCGGCAGCAAGGGAGCCATCAAGTGTATCCAGGTATTCGCCATCCCGAAGCCGCGCGGTGCCAAGCTGGCACGAGAGTTCGCCGAGGACAATTCGTTTATCCCGGAAAGCTCCCATTCGGGTGGCTATCTCACGGCACAGGCGATGCTCGCGCTCAACCTCGATGACACGTCAGGGTTCGATGGGCACAAGATGATCGTCGATGCGTATCAGGGCGACAGTTCGAAGGGCCTGGAAGCTCTGCCCGTACCGCCGACTCCTCCGTCTCCTGTCGGTATCAAGGTGTTCTATTATGTCGACGGTGAAACCGATCCGTGTTTCGAGGAAGAGTACGAGATGGGAACGACCTATCAGGTGAATCCCGATGCGACTGCCGCCGGTCAGAAAGACAACTGCCTCGATCTGGTCTGCTGGTACACGGATCCGGAGTACACGCAGCCCTATGAATCGCAGGAGCTTGACACTTCGTTGAAGCTGTACGGTTACAACCCTTGCTCGGTGAAATACGATACGACCACCCGCAGCAGCGTGCTGGACACCTCGTATAACTGGTCGACGGACGCCGACCTTGGCACCGCGCTTGATCTGGCGGCCCTGTACCCACAGGACGAAATCGTTAAGTATGGGACGAAGCTGACGTTTGCCGGTCCGTGATCCGCTTGGTGCGAGGATGCCGGGAAGACACGCTGCGTGTCCAGCACGCCCGGTGTATACGCTACCGCGGCCGCCAGCGGGTCCCCGATCCTCTCGGCGACCATCAAGGGCAACACGACGGTCTACGTCGATTGGCCTTGGAGCGGCTACGACGGTGTCATGAGCGCCCGGTCGTAGCGGATATCGACTGAAGTGACCGAAAGAGGGGCAGATAGAGCTTCATCTGCCCCTCTTTTTTACTATGAGTTTTCAAACGTGAATATTAAGACAAAGAAAAAGGGCGAGACCTAGAGCGTTTGGCCGGGATCCAGTTTCCCGAATACTACTCTAAGCTCGCCTCTGATACTATTATACAAAACCATCTTTGTATTTGCAACCGTGGAAACAAGCAGGTCTCCTCTGCCACTAATCCATAGGTTGAACAAAGAAAAGAATACATGCGCTCTATTCAAGAAATGAAAGATGAATCCACTCGTTAAAATTCGCAAGCGCTTGCGAATAAAAAAAGAAGAAGGCTGCGGAGAGAGACCGCAATCTTCTTCTTTTCCTGTATAAAAATAGGCTGATGCCGGTAGATAGGAATACCGGCCAACAAGGTGATTCCCGAAGGAATCTTCGAAAACAATACTACTATAGCATAGTATAGGCAGTTTGTCTACTTCCTCTGTCGCGCCGGCAAGACATCGTCGGGATCGATCTCATAGAGCCCGAATGCCGCCGCGATCTTCATCATGTCACGCATACCGGCAAGATAGGCCGTATCGACCTGGTCGCAGGCATGGACGCGGACAGCGCGGATAAAGCGATCCGTCACATCCCGAAGCTCCTGCGGGATCTCATGAGAGATCTTGAGCCAATCCTGCTCCGCAAGATGCTCTTCCATCTCACTTTGTCGGAAGCCGGGGTCACGCTCGCTCAACTCGACCATCGATCCGTCCTTCAGCTCAGACAGAGCCGAGCGCAAAGCGACCTGAAAGCTATTTTCCTCCATACGTATCCTCCTTCCGTTAATGCGATATGCTAGTATTATAGCACTATAGCAGCCGAAAAGCAACCGTATGTTCGAGCGCCCAAGGTATATCGCACCTTTCAAAACCGATGAAGGCAATAGCCCGATTTATCCGACACGAGCCTGTAAATGCTCTTCGGAAAATACTCTTCAACTGGGACTGATTCCCTTGCCGCATCGAAGAGGCCGGATTTCAAGGCATGAATTATCCGCTCTTCCGCAACTACCGCCATGAGCTCGCAGTTACTCAATGCGAAGAATATGATCTTCTCCGTGCCGAGTAATTTGACGGCACTCTCCCATACCGATGACAAGAGCAGCGACGAAGCCCCTCCAACTCCCCCGCTCAGCCTACCGATCTCCAACATAGCGAGCTGTCCCGTTGTGCCGGTGAAGCCGATCCGTATATCCGATTTGAGGTTGCGGGATGCATATTCGAACAGCTTCCCTCTCGGCAAGTCGAATGTATCGAGATTGTCATACGTCACGATTGCGGCCGCGTAGCCGTCCGTTTCGGATTCACCCTCGACGACGTAGGTGACAAGCAGATCGAGATAGCGATTGTAGATGATCCCCAACTCGTCATAGCCGTCAGCCTTCCAGGCCGGCGACAGCACCGGATAGATCCTGTACGGTATGACTTCTTTAGCGGGGACCTTATATATCCCGTATTCCATATCAAGGTCGCATATCGGCTGCCCCACATCGAACACATCAACCATTTCATTTCCCATCCGATCTCCTATCGGATGGAAGCGGCGATACCCACCGCGCCACATCCTTCCCATATCAATTCCTCCTGTAATGCTTTGTGTAATAGTACTATAACATCAAAAAAGCGTATTGATACAGCCGACTACATTTACGATGGCTTTCGATCCATTTCGAAGCGACATGGTTCGATTCGAACGGCGAATCTGTTGCTGTCCACAGGCACCGTGAGCAGCAACGCAAGCCGATTTAGCCCTGAAGGGGCTCCGCCCCTTTATTTAGGGCGGATAACTGAAAGGCGGTACTCGCCGTCTGCAAGGCGCATCGGATAGATACTGTCCGTGAGCCGTTCCTCCAGCGCGACTTCCATCTCATTGATTTCATGGACCATTGCGAGAAGCGTTTCCGGTTCACCGGCTGTCTGCGCTACAACAATGACCTCTGAAATGCTCGATGGAAGGAAGACAAGGCTGCCGGTCCCGAACATCTCGGCAAGTCTCCTGCGAACCGACGGGAGCAACATCGCCGCCGCCCCGCCGAACTGTTTGTCTTTCCTGGTCGCCGCAACCATCTTGAAGCCGGATGCGTCATCACGCAGCGTCATGAAATCGACAATCCCTTCAAGGTTGGCAAATGCAGCCTCTCGGATCTTCTGACGGGAAATTCCGAAAGTCTCAAGATGGCTGTCCTGAAGTCGAATCGTTCCGATTCCATCGTTCATCTGCATCAGTTCGACGCGATATGTAATCAGCATGTCGAGATATCGATCGAATGTGATACCGGCCTCCGCAAAGTTTTCCTTATTGTTTTCGGATACGACAACTGGATAGATTTTTTTGAACAGCTCGCCGCTCTTGAAAAGGGCGTTCAGCCTCTCCCCGATCGTCTCCTGGTCTTCCGTCACACAGTATCTTCCATCGAGATCGTTCAGGGTATCGAAAAGCTCCCCGTCCGACATCTGCGCCCATAGCTCGTTCTGGTAAACGTTTACAGACACCCTTGTTCCGGCATCCAAGGTGTACCCACGCTCGATACCATTGTTCACCGTCTTCTCAGCGTAGCGAAGTCTGAATTTGGCATCCCTCTGTTCAGCGATATGATTCAGCGCCGGCAATCTCATCTCCAGTTCCTCCCTGGTCATCATTCTCTGTCCATTCATTTCTCTTCTTTCTTCCATTTGGTTTTCCTCCTTGTTTTTCAACCTGCTGTTTTCTTTGGTGCTCTTGCAGGTTCGGCACTCAACATCCGCTCTTCCGTCGGCGCTTCCGAACCCTGTTCAGTTTTCAATGTGCTGGCGATTTTCCGTCGCCGGTATCCGCTCAAGACCACGATGGGACTGAAACGACAAGGGACAAGTGAAACGATGCGCCGTAGGGCAGCCCTTGCGTTTCCGGACCTCGGTGGGCTAGGAAACCCGCGAGCGACGGGGACCGCTCACATGGAACTAACAGGGTCCGGTCGTAAAGATGGGTAGATGTCGCGGCTTTGACGAAATCCGCAAGCGTTTGCCAAAATACGGTTCAGCAAAAACATGGAGAGAAACGTGATGGTCGGATGAGAATGAGTGGTAGAATCTTACAAAACAGGGAAGGAGGCAAGTGTTTGAAGGAAATTTTCGTCGACAGGGAAAATGGAGCCAAGGCATTCGTCCTATTCGAGCTCACCAAAGGCAACATCGCGGAAATCAAGGACCGATACATTCTGGAGCAACTGCGTTCCGCAATCGATAGTCCATGGAGCACTGCCCTTCCCGACGGAATTCGCCCAGCTCTGACACGTTCGGTTTCAGAAGAGATGGAAGACAGATTCCTTCTCGAGAACATGGACAAAGATACCGATATGAGCGTCAGGAGCGCTATCAGGAGTGCCGTGATAAAGGTCAAAGGGCAGCATGGGGTCAAAAACGGGCCCTGGACCGATGCATACGGCGATGCCGATGTCCTCGATTATGCCTACCAGGAGATTATCACGCGATTCAGCGATGGTCCGGGCGCCCTGCTCGATGAAATCGAAATCCCTGAAGGATACCGAATTATCTCAGGTGAGAAATGGGCAAGCGACCTTTCGGGAATCGGACGGGAATGGGTCGATGACATCAACCCCTTCCTCCTGCTGGCGGATAAGACCGGAGAGCTCATGATTTGCGACATCCTGTCAAAGCGGACCGTGCCAGTCGTTGCCGTCAGAAGCGATTTTGCAGAACGGTTTGACAGGCTTGCCGACGAAGACGGCATGATCGGCGATAAGTTCTGGACATATGCCTGCATCGCAGAGGCCAGGGGCCGCAATATGACTTTCGATTTCCGCGGTGCGGTATCGAGGGCATTCGAATTGAAGGGGCGAGTCGAAAAAAGCGATTCGCCAGGGCGAGACGATGGAAAGTTGACCGTGAAGGGCGAGATCGCGCGAGCGGGTGCCGATAAACTCGCCGAAGAGGCCAAAAAGAAGGGAGAGTTGTTGCTTGACGGGTGATGCAAGAGAGATCGATTCGACTTGCAGGACGGATGGCAACTCGAATGGGCGATGCGTACTACGACCCGCATTCCATGCGGTGCCTGACGGCACCTATGATTCGCTCGACAAGGCTCGCTCGATGGATAGATTTTCAGGATCAAAACGACTAGAAGGAGACGACAAATGACAATGACTAAATTCTCCCGCATCAACAAGCAGCGCGAAGAAATCACCATGCGCGTTCTGGAGGACATGGAGAAAGCTTCGGACCCGATAGATATCTTCCCTGCGGCTGCCATGTTACCGTCCCGATGAATAATTCGATTGAAAATGCGGCGCAATCGATCAAGGAGCTGCGGGATGCCGGAGTGGATCTTGACGCCTTGCCGAACCTCAGCTGCGACGAATGCAGCCAGCTCGCCGCTAAAGTCATCCCCTATGCGGAGAATAAAGCGCAGCCGGCGCCCGACCGCAGCCTGGGACACAAACATGAAGTGAACCGCGATGCAGCGCAGCGGATGCAGGCAAGTTTCATAGGTCACTTTCCTTTCTTCGATAGCGTAAATCATTATAAATCAGTAAGTTGATCATAGGCGTGCTTGCACGCCGCACAAAAAGCGGTCTGCCATCCGAATGGAACGGCAGACCGCATGTCTGATTGCACTAAATCGATGACACCCTAATGCTCAAGATTGTCCTTGGCGGGCGCGACCTGGCTTTGACCGTCCAGCTTCTCGGACGCATCACGGGCAGATGCGGCTTTTGCACCGAGACCCTTGCCCTGTTCGCGCTCGGCATCCTTGCGCTCGAAGAAAGCCTCGCGGGCGGCCTTGTTCGCCTTGGACGCGGCGAAGGGGTTTACTTGAATGGTATGGGCTTCCTTAGATTCGTGGTTGTAGAAATTGACCTCGAGCTTGCCGTCCTTGAGCTGAGTGCTCGGAAGCCCGACATTGATCTGCTCACCGTTAGCTTTCTGCTCAGCAGCCTTGAAATACTGCTTCTCGGTGAGGAACACGGTCATATGGCCGGAGATGCCGTTCTGATCGCCGAGATCGATGCCGTTTGCGACAGAACCCGGCATGAAGCGGCAATCTGCCAGATACATCTGACGGTCGTCCTTCTCGATGACCTTGAGTTTGACCTGATTATTGAAGAACTTGAAGTTCGTCCAGGTCGTCTCTTCCTTGGCATTGGTGTTCTTATTCTCGTTGGACATAGTAAGACTCCTTTCACGACTTATAACCTATTATCAGACCGGCAAGATCGATGTATTCGACACCGCCACCTTCACGGCGACCGATCCCTTCAAGAGGGACGGTATGAACCTGATCACGGAATTCGCAATCCGCTTCGACCTGCTTGAAGACAAGAACTCGAATGAGGGCCTTGTCGTCGACGTCTATTGGTACGATGCGAAGATCCATGACAAGGACAATGCCGTGACATCGCTCGACGAGAAGAAGAACGCCACGCTCAACAACGCACTCCTCAAGGCGAGCACCCGCATCCGTCTGATTTCCAAGAGGGAACTCGAGGACGTGGCAAAAATCACCCTTGACGGCGAGCTTGTCGAATGGCGCCAGGGCGGCGAGCTCGTCAACGGCGTCAAGTTCTTCAGCCAAGAGCTGCTGTATTTCAGCAACGGACGCAGCGCGTCAATCACGGAGCGTGCCTGCAAGATCAGCCAATTCATCAAGAATGCCAATCCGGAGCTGCCCGATGAGATCATTGCCGGCTGGATGGGTCTGCCTCCGACCGTCCTTGAGACCATGAAACGTGACCAATTGCGCAACGATCAGGTCAGCGAGCAAGACGACTAGGCACGCCTCTCCCTTAGAAGAGTGCTACAATGTTTCTACGTTCCTTCCCTATCCAGAACGTTTTGCAGCACAGGGAATAGGCGGCTTGCGCGGTTTCGCGTAGGCCGCCTATTCCTTTCTGTATGATCTTTGAATTTCTGGTTGACTTTCTTTTCTAATACCAAAGTGCTATAATATAAGTGTATAGAACTAGACTTAATTGTATTGGAGGAATTCAAATGGAATGGCTTTTACTTTTTATACTCGGTCCGCCGATTCTCACTCTGATCTTAAGGATCTTGATCTTCATCGTTCGGTACGGTCCGGGCTTCGTCGGTGCGATCTTCGATTTGATCTGCTGTGTGCTCGGGCTCGTCGGCTGCATCATCATGCTCATCATCCGTGGGATCATGGCAGTCTTCCACGGCCTCAAGGTGCTTTTCTTCGGGCACTCCTCACCGCCGCGGAACGTTCATGTCGATTCGTCTGTCTCACCTGATGACATCGAAAAGTTCATCAAGGCGTTCGAAAACAAGATGTAATCAGAAGACCAGGATTAAAGGAATGGTGTCTAATGGTTGAATCCAAGACCGTTTTTCAGAAACTACAGGCCGCATGCATCGGCGGAGTGAAAGTTCCACATCTGATGTCGCTGCCTGTTGTTTCGCATCTGAACGGTAAATACGATCTGTCAATCACCTGTATCAAGAACAAACTTGATCCGATTCTTGCTGAAAAACTTTAAGGCTTGTTTTCGTGTACCTATTGGGTTGTGTGGCTGACAAAAAGTCCATCCGGATAACGCATATCGTATACAGCCCGAACCTGATCCATCAATTCATCTCTCGTGCAGCAATTCGCCTGGCAGCTTTCAACGATTTGGTAGCGCAACCACCGGCGCTCTGTACTCGCGTCACCACCATGCCGTTCAATTAGCTTGATCTTGACCATCAATTTCAACAGACAATCGAGATCACTTTCCTTTACGCTCGCCACCGTTCTCCCCTCTCTAAATTCGCAAGCGCTTGCGAATCACCCTGCCGATACCCCTAAAAGTACACAATTTAAAAAAGAGCCACGGCAATTCTTTGCATATCTCTTATCCAGATCGTGTTTGTTTGTGAGATCGGTAAATTTCTTCTCTTTTTCATTCCGATCTGTAATGGGTCTGGCATTCTGTACAGACATTTTTTCACCGCTGCGGAATTTGGTTTATCGCAAATACCCCCTCACATTACATGATGTAACCCGCGCAGCGGCATCCTTTGACAAAGCCCCGGTTGTCTACCGGGGCTTCTTTCTGTCTATTACGATTGCTCTTTCCTCTTGTACGCCGCCAGCTCGCGCTCGACCTGCCTGTCGCCGGTCTCGTTGACC
>OLSE01000923.1_pt1 | contig 29285 bp, 27 predicted proteins | sample 1673191 | NCBI WGS metagenome assembly OLSE01 (sample SAMEA3136764, study PRJEB25190) | human gut metagenome | biome: human gut; feature: human-associated habitat; material: faeces | place: Austria | collected 2013
CGCCCTTTGGGCGCTGGACACGGTCATACTGGGCATGGCTCTGGCACTGCCGGTGTTTACCGGCGATCCCAGAGCAGCAATACTGGCACCCTTTGCCAGCACCTTTTTGCACGACCTGTGCTCTTCCCTGTGGATGCTGGGCTATACCGGGCTGCGCCGCCAATACAAGGCAGTATGGCAAGCGCTACGCACCCGGGGTGGCCGCTTTGTGGCGCTAGGCGCACTACTGGGCGGCCCGGTGGGTATGACCGGCTATGTGCTGGCCATCAACGCCATCGGCCCGGCGTACACCGCCATCATCTCCGCACTGTACCCGGCACTGGGCACGGTGCTGGCACACTTTTTCTTAAAGGAAAAATTGCGCCCTGCCGGCCTGATCGGTCTGGCGCTGAGTATTGGCGGGGTGATCGCTCTGGGCTATACCCCCGGCGCGGCACTGCCAAAGGGACATCTACTGGGCTTTGGCTGCGCACTGCTGTGCTGTATCGGCTGGGCAGCAGAGGGGGTCATCTGCACCTACGGACTGCAAAGCAGCACCGTCACCAACGCCCAGGCACTGCAAATCCGCCAGCCGGTGTCGGCGCTAACCTATGCCATTGTTTTGCTGCCGGCCTGCAAGGGCTGGGGCTTTACCGCCGGGCTGTTCGGCACGCGGGCACTGTGGATCATCGCCCTGTCCGCCCTGTGCGGCACCGCCTCTTATCTGTGCTACTACAAGGCGCTGGGCAAGCTGGGCACCGGCAAGGCCATGCCCCTGAACATTACTTACGCCGCCTGGTCGCTGCCGTTCTCTTACCTGCTTTTGCACCAAGTTCCCGGCACCAAGGACATACTCTGTGCCCTGGTAGTGCTCCTTGGTGCGCTGCTGGCCGCTTACGAAAAGCCACAAAAATTGGAAAAATCAAACAACCAATGAGCGCAAAAAACGGGCATACTAAAACCGAAGGAGGTTTTCAGTATGCCCGATTTATTTCATTTAACGCCGGAGATGAACCAATACTTTAACGCCCTGCCGGAGAGCGTAAAAGAGAATATCATTCAATCCGGCGCCAAGATCAATTCCCTGGAGGACTTAAAGGCCGTGGCGGCACAGCTGTGCAATCATGCAGAATAACCGCCACTTTCCCCAAACGGAAAACAGCCTGAATAACTGGGACGCGCCGGTGCGCCACGCACCTGGCCGTTACCGGGATTATCGCGAGAAGTACGCCCTGACCACCGGCGAGGTCACTGCCCGCTACTGCGAAAATATCACCAACCCCACCGTCCAGCCGGACGGCAAAACAGAAATGCACACCCCCATTCCGGATGTGGCCCATGTGGAGCAAAGCAAAGCCTATCAAGAAGAAAATCAGTTGTAACCCCATCATCAGACGGCAGCACTCTGCCGTCTATTTTTATACCTTTTCATCGGATTTTGTAAATTTTTGCCGCTATTTTGGCGTATTTTCCCATTTTGCCACACTATATAATAGAAGGACTTTTTATTACACAGTGGAAATCGTATGGAAAAAGAACAAATTTTCAACATAATAGATGCATGCAATATGCACCGGCAAAAGGTCCTTGGGGTATGTATGCGCTACTTCGGCTTTTCCATAGATGATGCCGAGGATTGTGTGCAAGAAGCATATTTTGCCCTTTACAACGACCTGTTACAGGGGAAGAAAATTCAAAACCCAACGGCTTGGCTCTATAAAGTCGCTATCAACCAAGGCAAAAAGCTGGTCTGTGCACAACAACAAAAAAGAGAATACACCTTCACTTCTACGGAAGAAATGGAACAGGTCATTGGCAACATTCCCTGCAATCCGGATTTGTTAGACTTGATGGTCACCGATGATGAGATCGAGCAAAATGCGGTTGCCATTCTCTCAGCGTTAAGCGACAAAGAACGCACCTTATACATATTACACTATAAGCGGCATATAAAATTAAAAGACATTGCCAAGCGACAAAAGCTGCCGGAAGCAACCGTGCGCAAACAACACCAACGATTAAAGAAAAAGCTGCTAAAAATGATAAAAAATCTATAATTCTGAAATTTTTTGTCACTTTTTGTCTAATTCACACATATAAGTATAGGAAAGCGCTTTTCTATTCAACCACCAACCTTATTTTTTAACTTAGGAGGTCTAAAATGAAAAGTTCTAAACGACAAAGACTCATCAGCTTTCTCTGTGTGTTCTTAGTCACCATCATTTCCGTTGGCTCTATCACCGCAATGGCCAGTTCCAAATACGGCATTGCCACCATTAAGGCCAACAGTGCCACATCAACAATTGGTGATGTAAAAAAAGAATTCCCAAGCGACAAAGCCAGCGGTATTATTGCACAAAGAAGCAGTGGACAAAAAACTAACTATTTTTGCTACATTTGGGTAAAGGACACAACCAAATCCAAGGTCTTGTCTGACAAAAAACTGATTCTTGTAACATCAAGTAATTCCACACACAATATCAATTACAAATCTGGTGTATCCACAAGCAAAGGGGATACGATTCGGTTCTACGGATCACAAGCCTCTGCACAAACAAAGGGCTTGTCCTACGCCATCTCCGGCGACAAAATCTCATAAACACAGAGCAACCGTGCAGTGGGCAACTGCTGCACGGTTGCCGTCAGAAAGGACGGATCCCATGAAAAAATGCTTGCGCTGTCAAATGCGGCTGCTGGTGCGGTCACCGGGCTTTTGGGTCGCTATGGCCTTTGGGGTGTTGTATGCTGTGGGCTACTTTGTGGCCATGTGCCTACGCAACATTCACCTGGATGCCATTGCCCAGCCCACGCCGTACAGTGCGTATTCTACTCACGGATTAAGTTTTACCACACCGTACTTTATGTATCTGTTCCCGATTTTGGCCTGCATTTCTTTTTCAGACAGTTCTCTGTATGAGCGCAACAATCACCTACTGGCGCCGCTGCTGGGCAAAATGGGCATTGGCCGTTACTATCGCTCCAAACTGGTCGCCGTCTTTTGCGGCGGCTTTTTACCTATATTTGCCACCCAGGCGCTGAATATGGGGCTGTGCCTGATCGCCTTTCCCTTAAACGGCACCCAGCGCTACGGCTGGGATCTGTTTCAAGACTATACATACTGGTATAATGTCAGTGATCCGCACTTCTTTTTCCAGCATCTGTATCTGTACTCGCCTTATCTGTACTATCTGCTTTATATGCTGCTGTCCGCCCTGGTCGCCGGGTTGTTTGCGGTGGCAGCCTGGCAATTTTCCTTTTTCGTTCGCAACCGCATTTTTACCTATACCATCATGTTTTTGGTGGTACAGGGCATTGAATATCTGCTGATCTTAACGCCGGATTGGCCGCTGAATATTCTCAGCTATCTATACGGGATGAACCCCACCGTCCCGACCCCTGGCGGTTTTGCCATCTGTATGGCCTTTTACCTGGCGCTGGCATTCCTACCGGCGCTGATCGTACCAAAGAAATTGAGGAACTGCTTATGAAGCGCACCCTTGCCTACAACCGATACCCGCTGGTCATCTGTGCACTGGGGTTGTTGCTGGGCGGACTGCACAGTCTGTTCCAGCTGCACCAGACCCCAGCGGATACCTGGACTGCGGCCTATCTGACCGCCCGGGAGGGAACGGAGCTGATGCTGACGGAGAACAGCACCGATCCCCAAGTGCTGCGCAGTCTGCTGCACCTGCTCATCGGTGTGCCCCTGCTGGGCGGGCTGTTCAGTCGGGAATACCAAGTAAAAGGGGTATTCATCGCCACCCGCCGGGGGCGTTATCTGCGCTTTTACCGAGCAGAAATGGGGCGACTGCTGACAGTAACTCTGCTGTACAACCTGCTGTATTGCGGTGCCCAGGCGCTGTGTGCCACGGTGGCCGTCCACGACCTGCCTGCCGGTGCCGCAGTTCGACTAATAGGGATCAGCCTGTTTAGCGACACGCTGGTGCTCTTTGGCTTTGCGGTGTTGTGCGCCGGTCTGTGCGTGACCCGGGGCGAAAAAGCAGGCGTACTGCTGGGTGCCGCCGCCTTTTTGCTGGCGGTGATGGCGCTGTTTTTGCTGCCGGTACCGCTGCGCCAATACAATCCGGTGCTTTGGTGCCTGTGCAGTGCATTTCCCACGGACGAAACGCTCTTTGCCTATCCCCTGTGGGGCTACTACGCCGCAGGCAGCGCACTGCTGGCGGTGTGGGTGCTGCTTTGGGGGCGGGTGCTAAAGAAAAAAGATATTTTGTGAGGTGGACTATGCCAAAAATCATATTGCAAGACTATACCAAGACTCTGCGTGGCAAGACCGTACTGGACCACATAGACCTGACGCTGGAAAGCGGCGGCATTTACGGCCTGGCCGGGCAAAACGGCTGTGGCAAGACCATGCTGCTGCGGGCCATTGCCGGGCTGATGACCCCCACCACCGGCACAGCCACCGTAGGCGGCACCCGGGTGGGCAACGGGGTGTATGCGCCCCATGTAGGGCTGGTGATCGAGAATGTATTTCTCTACGAATACCTAAGCGGCCGCCAAAATCTGCAAATGCTCAACGACCTGTCCGATCACAAAATCGGTGACGGCGAACTGGACGGCTGGCTCACCCGCTTTGGGCTGGACCCGGCGGACCGGCGCCCCATGAAAAAATACTCCCTGGGTATGTGCCAAAAGGTCAGCCTGATCCAGGCGCTGATGAACCAACCGGAATTAGTGCTGCTGGACGAACCCACAAACGCGCTGGACGATGACAGCGTACAGGTGCTGGAAGAAGAAATTCTTCGTATGAACCGGAAGGCAGGCACCACCTTTGTGATCGCCAGCCACGACCGAGCCAGTCTGGAGCACCTGTGCACCAAAATACTGCGAATGGAGGCGGGGCACCTTGCGTAAAAAACAACTGACCATGCAGCAGGGACTGGCGCTGGGCTGCCTAATCCTGCTGGTGTGCGCCGTCGTATTCGGCATTGTGCTGCGGGCCACCCGCTCCCACGACTTAGAGGACCCGGAAAAGGTGGCGGCTGCCATCTGCGATCTGCCTGTGGATTACCAAGAGGAGCGCAACACGGCAGCTGAAATGTTAGACATAAGCACAGCGGTGGAGCAGCTGCAAGACCGGATCCCCCTGCAAGTGGAAATCACCGGTATGCAGCCCACCTACAACAATCTGCGCTACACCGCCAAGGTGCTAAAGACCACCGATCGGGAGCAGGCAGGCAACACGGTGGTGCTGTATCTGCTCATGTCCATGGAAAAAATGAGCGACGGCAAGCTGCACTGCGACACCGGCACCGCTCTGCCGTTGGCTGTAGGACACAAATACCTGCTGTTTGTACGTCCTATGGAATACATGGACCTGTACCAGCGTACCCTACCCTGCCGAGAATACCAGGCCACCACCAACGCCACGGACGCCACGCTGTACAGCTTTTGCCTGGATCGCACACAAACCCGCCCACTGCCAACCACGCCGCTGACCTTTCAGCAGGTTACAGAATACGATTACCTGGTCTATTCCCAAGAGGCGCTGGACCACGCCAAAAAATTCACCGCCGACATACGGAAGCACTACGGCGTAACTGCAAAATAACAAAAAAAGCCCCATTGCCATGGGTTGGCAATGGGGTTTATTCATTCCCTTTACAGGTGGAAGATCAGCTTGTCGCTACACTTATTAAAGACGAACAGCCCGACAGCCAGGGTGACCAGCGACACCACCGAGGCATACAGCAGCAAATTCCAGGTCATCATTTGGCCGTACAGAATACACTGGCGGAACAGCTCGATCATCGAATAAAGTGGGTTGATCTTAATAAGCACCACGATCCAGTCGGAGGTAATGCGGTGCAGAGGATAAATGATGGGCACCATATAAAACAGCAGGTGACACAGCACATCCCAAATATACTCCACATCCCGGAAGTAAACGGACAGCACGGACAGGATCATACCCACGCCGGTGCAGAACACCAGCAAAATAAACATGGGCACAAAGAACAGCACCGCGTAGCCGTTTAGGTGCAGGGCGTGGCCGTTGCTGATTCCGGTAAGCTTAAAGAAGATCCACACGCTCACCAGGCAAAGCAGCGAGATGGCAAAGGTTACATAGCAAGAGAGAATGGAGCTAAGCGGGTACATATACTTGGGCACATAGACCTTCTTGATGATCCCCGCATTACGGCGGAAGGAGGTCATAGCCTGTTTGGTGGAAGATGTAAAGAAATCAAACATCAACCGGCCGGTAAACAGGAATACCGGGTAGCAGATCACGCCCTTGTTGCTGCGGCCAAAGATTCCGCTGAACACCACGGAAAGCACGATCATGTTCAGCAGCGGCTGCAAAAAGCTCCACAAAATACCGATCCAGGAGTCCCGGTACTTTAACTTAATATTCTTACGGGTCAGCTCCATTAGCAGGTTCCGATACTTTTGGAACACCCGTGTATCGTGCGCAAGTGCGCGCTTTAATTTTTTTACCTTCGGCATAGATACACCTCGATCCGCGCAGGGCGGCAATAATTTTGCGCTGCCTAACGCAGCCAAACACCGGATATAACTAAGGCATTATAACACACGCCGCCGCATTTTTCAACTTAAAGTGCGAATTTGGTACAAAATACACCCTTTAGCGAAACAGATCGGCAATGGTCAGCGCTGTTTTGCGGGCAGAGGCATCGCCGTCCACCGCATAATCGGCCGCTGCACGATACTTGGCCTGGCGGGCGTCATACAGCGCCTTGGCCTGCACCGGATCCTGAAATAAAGGGCGGTTGGCGCCGTTGCCCACCCGCTGACAGATCACATCAAAAGACGCGTCCAGCAGCACGATCTTGCCGGTGGTGCGCAGGATCCGTACATTCTCGTCAAAGGTCAGTGCCCCGCCGCCGGTGGAGATCACGCAGTTGGGAATCTCTGCCGCCTCTGCGCAGGCTGCACGCTCCAGCTCTCGAAAATAGTCTTCCCCGTGCACCTGAAAAATAGCCGGAATAGACACGCCGCTGCGCGCCTCCACCAGCTGATCCGTATCCACAAACCGGCGACCCATAATTTTGGCTAGCTCTTTGCCCACCACAGTCTTGCCGCTGCCCATAAAGCCGCAAAGCACAATATTCATTACAGCAGTTCCTCCATTTGCTCGATCACCCGCTGCACTTGGGCAGGAGTGTAGGTCACATCATTCCAAATTTCCTGGGCTACCGCTGCCTGCCACACCAGCATGGGCAGACCGTTTACCACCTTGGCGCCGTTTTGCCGAGCCAGGCGCAGCAGCCGGGTTTCCATTGGATTATAAATGGCGTCAAATACCGCAGCCGTGTGGGCCAGCACACCCGGCTCCAGCGGGCAAGCGTCCACCTTGGGGAACATACCCACCGGGGTGCCGTTGACGATCAAATCCCAGTCACCGGTCACGCTGTTAAAATCCGTCACCGTCACCGCGCGGCCGCATTTTTCGGCAATTTCCGCCGCCAAGGCACAACCTTTCGACGGTGTGCGGGCAGCCAGGGTCACCGCCGCACCTGCCAGCACCGCCTCAAAGGCAAACATACGAGCCACGCCGCCGGTGCCCAGTATCAGCACGCGTCCGGCCAGCGGAATGCCCGCTGCGGACAAGGAGCGCAAAAAGCCGTAGCAGTCCGTATTGTAGCCGTAGAATTTGCCGCCCCGCACTGCCACCGTATTCACCGCCCCAAAGAGCGCCGCTTTTTCGTCCAGTTCTGCCATAGCCGACAGCACCGCTTGCTTGTGGGGAATGGTAACATTAAATCCACGCAGCGTTTGCAGTTCCGGCAGCCGATTCGCCAGATCCTCCGGTGCAATATCCAACAACCGGTAGTCCCCCTCCAAGTGGGCGGCAGCCAGCAGCGCCCGGTGAATTTGGGGAGAGAGAGAATGACCCAGCGGGTGACCGATCAGTGCATAGTGCGTCATGATTTTGCCCTTTCCGCTCCCGGCCCAAAAAAATATTGCCGAAAGCATTGACTTTTTTATAGGAATTATATAATATGATAGCATATAAGACTTGTATTAACAACAGTTTTTTGGAGATGAGCAGTTATGGTACTGGATAAAATGAAGGACATTTTGGTGGAGCAACTGGAGTGCAACCCGGAGGACATCACCATGGAGAGCCTGCTGGTAGACGACCTGGGGGCCGACAGTCTGGACGCCATTGACATCGTGATGAGTGTGGAAGATACGTTCAAGGTTGAAGTACCGGACGAGATCATTGAGAAGATCGAGACTGTGGGCGACATTGTCAACTACATTGAGGATCACATCTGATTTGCATTTTTCACCATTTGTCAATTCCTGTCAAAAATCGCGGCAAAAAGTGTAGCTTTTTTATCAAAGTTGCCCTGTTTGAATTGACAATTCACTTAAATTCAAGTAAAATAGAAAGGCAGATGATCGTGCATCTGCCTTTCCGCTTTTTTAGGGGAAAAAGCGCCGGCGATGCACGGTCTTACCGACATGGAGAGGAGAATCTTTATGGCAAAGAAGTATATCTTGGCCCTGGACCAGGGAACCACAAGTTCCAGAGCCATCATTTTCAACAAAAAGGGTGAGATCGTCGCCAAGGCGCAAAATGAATTCACCCAGCACTATCCGGAGAACGGCTGGGTAGAGCACGACCCGATGGAAATTCTGTTTAGCCAGATCAGCGCCATACTGACCGTGCTGCGCAAGGAAGCGGTGGATCCCAAGGAGATCGCCGCCATCGGCATTACCAATCAGAGAGAGACCACCGTGGTGTGGGAGAAGGAGACCGGTCGTCCCATTTATAACGCCATCGTGTGGCAGTGCCGCCGCACGGCGGACCTGTGCGAGGAATTGAAGGCGCAGGGACTGAACGATTATGTAAAGAGCACCACCGGTCTGCTGATCGACGCCTATTTCAGCGGCACCAAGATCAAATGGATCCTGGACCATGTGGAGGGCGCCCGGGAGCAGGCAGAGCGGGGCGAGCTGCTGTTCGGCACCATTGACAGCTGGCTGATCTGGAACCTGACCAACGGCAAAGTGCATGTGACTGATTACTCCAATGCCTGCCGCACCATGCTCTTTGACATTGACAAGCTGTGTTGGGATCCGTTTTTATGTGAAAAGCTGGGCATTCCCATGTCCATGCTGCCGGAGGTAAAGCCGTCTAGCTGCATTTACGGCGAAGTGGCCAAGATCACCGGCATTGAGGACATTGCCGGTGTGCCCATTGCAGGCGCCATCGGCGACCAGCCGGGTGCACTCTTCGGCCAGGGCTGCTTTGAGTCCGGCCAGGCCAAGAATACATACGGCACCGGCTGCTTTTTGCTGATGAACACCGGCGAAAAGCGGGTAGACTCTCGCTCCAACCTGCTCTCCGGCATTGCCTGGGGACTGGACGGCAAGATCACCTATGCGCTGGAAGGCTCCGCCTTTAACGCCGGCAGTGTGATCAAGTGGCTGCGCGATGAGCTGGGGTTGATTGAGAACGCGCCCCAGTGTGACAAATTCGCCGCCATGGTGCCGGATTCCGGCGGACTGTACTTTGTGCCGGCCTTTACCGGGCTGGGCGCTCCCTACTGGGATATGTATGCCCGCGGGGTCATGATCGGTCTGTCCCGTGGAATCAACAAATTCCATGTATGCCGCGCGGTACTGGAAAGCATTACCTACCAAATGACTGACCTGCTGGAAGCCATGATGAAGGATTCCGACATTATCCTCAAGGACCTTCGGGTGGACGGTGGCGCTTCCGTCAGCGATATTATGATGCAGATGCAGGCGGATATGACCGGCGTAAATGTGAATCGACCCAAGAATGTGGAGACCACAGCCCTGGGCGCTGCCTACTGTGCCGGGCTGGCTACCGGCGTGTGGAAAGACACGGCGGAGATCGAGGCCAACCGCCAAGTAGACAAGATTTTTGTACCCTCCATGGAAGAGGGGCTACGCAACCGGAAGTACACCGACTGGAAGCGGGCGGTAGAGCGCTCCAGAAACTGGGAACGCTAAACATACCGATTTATACATAAGTTAATCAGGGGGGACAAAGCGCGCGGCAACGGGTGCTTTGTTCCTCTTTTTATTTTGCGGCAAAACCGCACCCAAATTCTATTTCACAACAAGGAGAACCCATTATGTCAAAAGTCATTGTACCCTGGGATCTGATCACCAATTTTGTGACAGACGCTTTCATCGGCTACGGCATTCCCGCAGAGGACGCTAAGATCTGCACGGATGTTTTGCTGGAGTCCGACCGCCGCGGGATTGAAAGCCACGGCTGCAACCGGTTTAAGCCCATTTACCTGGATCGGATCAAAGCCGGGATCCAAAATCCGGTGACCCAGTTTGAGATCTTAAAGGAAACCCCCACCACCGCCGTGGTAGACGGCCACAACGGCATGGGTCAGGTGATCGGCCATCGGGCCATGCAGATGGCCATTGATAAGGCCAAGGAATACGGTATGGGCATGGTGGCCGTGCGCAACAGCTGCCACTACGGTATTGCCGGTTATTACGCCACCATGGCCACCAAGGCCGGCTGCATCGGCATCACCGGCACCAACGCCCGCCCCTCCGTGGCGCCCACCTTTGGTGTGGAGGGTATGTTCGGCACCAATCCGCTGACCGTAGGCATTCCAACCGATGAGGACTTTGACTTTCTCATCGACTGCGCCACCTCCATCACCCAGAACGGCAAGATCGAATATTACGCCCGCATTGGCGAGGACGTGCATCCGGGCACGGTAATCGGTCGGGACGGCCAGCCCATCTCCGGCGACAGCGGCGAGGCGCTGAAGAAGATTCGCAGCGGCGACGCGGCACTGACCACCCTGGGCGGCATTGGCGAAGCCCTGGGCGGCTACAAAGGCTACGGCTACGCCATGGTGATCGAGCTGCTCTCCGCCGTGCTGCAAGACGGTGCCTACGGCAAAGATCTGGACGGCAAGGACGAGAACGGCAACATTCGCCCCTATCACCTGGGCCACTTCTTCATTGCCATTGACACCGATCACTTCCTGGGTCAGGAGCTGACCCGCAAAAAAGCCGGCGAAATCCTCCGCAGTGTGCGTGCCTCTCAAAAAGCGCCTGGCGCCGACCGCATTTTCACCGCCGGTGAAAAAGAGTGGGAGATCTGGCAGCAGCGCAAGGACAGCGGCGTGCCCATCAACGACTCTGTGCAGAAAGAAATTTTGGAAGTTCGGGACGAACTGGGCCTGACCCAGTACAAGTTCCCCTGGGAATAAGCGAGGTAACTATGGATTACAGAAAAGAATCATTAAGACTCCACGGTGAGTGGAAAGGCAAAGTTGAAGTAGTGGCACGGGCCAAGGTGGACAACAAGGACGCCCTGTCCCTGGCCTACACCCCCGGTGTGGCCGAGCCCTGCCTGGCGATTCAGGCAGATTACAACAAAAGCTGGGAGCTGACCCGCCGCTGGAATATGGTGGCGGTGATCACCGACGGCTCTGCGGTACTGGGTCTGGGCGACATTGGCCCGGAGGCCGGTATGCCCGTTATGGAGGGCAAATGCGTGCTGTTTAAGGAATTCGGCGGCGTAGACGCCTTCCCCCTGTGTGTGCGCACCAAGGACGTGGACGAATTTGTAGAGACGGTGTATAATATCAGCGGTTCCTTTGGCGGAATCAACTTGGAGGATATTGCCGCGCCCCGCTGCTTTGAGATCGAGCAGAAGCTGAAAGAACGCTGCGATATTCCGATTTTCCACGACGACCAGCACGGCACCGCCGTTGTGGTCTCTGCCGCATTGATCAATGCCACAAAAATCACCGGCAAGCCCCTGGATCAGTGCAAGGCCGTGATCAACGGCAGCGGCGCCGCAGGCATTGCTATTGCCAAGCTGCTGCTGACCCTGGGTTTGGGCGATGTGATCCTGTGTGACCGCACCGGCGCCATCTACGAAGGCCGCGATAAGCTAAACGCCAGCAAGGCAGAGATCGCCGCCGTGTCCAATAAAGGCAAGGTACAGGGCACCCTGGCGGAAGCGGTAAAGGGCACGGACATCTTCATCGGCGTGTCTGCACCCGGTGTGCTGACCCAGGAGATGATCCGCACCATGAACCCGGATCCCATCGTGCTGGCCATGGCCAACCCCACGCCGGAGATTCTGCCGGATGAAGCAGCCGCTGCCGGTGCCAAAATTGTAGGCACCGGGCGCTCCGACTTTCCCAACCAGATCAACAACGTGGTCGCATTCCCCGGTATCTTCCGCGGGGCGCTGGATGTGCGCGCCGCTGCCATTACGGAGAATATGAAGATTGCCGCCGCGTATGCCATCGCCTCCCTGGTCAGCGATGCAGAGTTAAAACCGGAGTATATTCTGCCCCACGCCTTTGATCCTCGGATCAAGGACACCGTGGCCGCCGCTGTGGCAGAAGCTGCACGGAAGGACGGCGTAGCCCGCATTTAACGGCCATGCCTATTATAATGTTATAAGTTATATATTATAATAAAGCAAAATGAACGCAAAGGCGCTCTCCCCTGCCGCTCCCCGGCGGCAGAACGGAGGGCGCCGGTTTTTTGTCCTATTTTATGCAACTCAAGAGCAGTATTAGACAAGTGTTGCAATACTAAGGCGGTTTTGTCAAGAGAAAAGGGGCAAGTTTGTGGAAGTTGCTTAATTATTACAGAATGGTTACAAATTCGTTGTATAGATTTACCATAGATTAAAAAGTTACAAATGTGTTACAATCCTCACCGTTGTTGCGGCATAGGCCCAACAAAGGGAGGTTTTTGATGAAAAAGGCAATCATAGCCCTTATTTCTCTGCTTATTTTTTGCATAGTATTCCCGTCTACCGTGTCGGCAGAGTCCGCAAGAAGCCATTACAAGCCCCGGCTGACCGCCCCCACCTCAGACAACGCCTATTATAACAGCAAGCTGAACCGTTACAGCCAGACCGGCTACGGTATGCCCAACTGCGTGGCCTACGCCTACGGCCGGGTATACGAGATGAACGGCAAGGCCCCCAAGATCACCCACGGCAACGCCGGCGAGTGGTGGAGCATTAACAAGCAGGGCGGCTATTACAAGTACGGCAGCAAGCCCAAGGTGGGCGCAGTGGTGGTTTGGAGCAACCATGGGCCGTGGTGGAGCAGATCCACAAGAACGGCAGCATTACCATTTCCGAGTCCCACTACGGCGGCACCTATTTTGACACCAAGACCGTCACCGACTACACCTACCATTACGGCCAGACTTTTTACGGCTTCATCTACACCTATCAGGGCAGTACCAAGAAAAAAAGCAAGCCCAAGCCCAAGCAGTACACCGCCGCCAAAACCGCAGTAACTGCACCGGAAGAGCAGGAACAGGTATTCCGTATACTGGAGATCGACGACAGCAAGGCAGCCACGCAGGAGATCGTGCAAAACGATAAGCTGCTGCAAGCTTCCGCCGCCAGCCACTCCACCAAGAAAGCAGATACGGAAAAACGCGCCGCTGCGCAAAAAGCGGCCATGCAAACTGCGGAAAAGTCCGTTGCTGCATAACACTTAAAGAGAATCCGCACAAGGAGCACCCTATGGGTGCTCTTTTTTTGTACCATTAAGGATAAAAAGACGGCAGGCGGATCTTACCCATAAACAAAAAATGAAAAAGCCGTGAATTTTTTGAGATTTTGCAAAAAAGGTGTTGACAAAACGACAAAATGGATATAATATAAAGACAGTTAGCACTCAGACACATAGAGTGCTAACACAGTAAAGGACGGTGAAAGGAATGCTTGGTGAACGCAGAGCCGCCATACTCCGCCTGATTATTGAGTATTACATCAAGACAGGCGAGCCGATCGGTTCCAAGACCCTGTGCAACCTTTTGCCTTACGCTGTGTCCAGCGCCACCATTCGCAACGAAATGGCGCACCTGAGCAACCTGGGCTACCTGGAGCAGCGCCACACCAGCGGCGGCCGTGTGCCGGGCAAGAATGCCTACCGCTTTTATGTGGATCACCTAATGGAGCCTAAGGCGCTGTCCCCTTATGAGACAGCCAAGATCGACGAACGCCTGTCCGTCAACGCCGGAGACGCCCAGCGCCTGTTGGCTGACGCGGCGGATCTGCTGGCAGACGCCACCCACTGCGCCGCCTTTAGCTGCGCACTGGCAGACGCCGGCGATGTGATTCAGGGCGTGCAGTTGATCCCTGCCGGAGGCGGTCGAGCCATGTTGGTCATGCTTACCGCCGGTGGGCGTATCAAATCTTCGATTTGCCGGCTCAGTTGCCCGGCGGACGACGGATTTATGGCCGCCTTTTACGATGTGATGCACAGCACATTCATCGGCACCCGGCTCAGCGATGTAAGCATTGCCACGGTGCAAAGCACAGCCGTAACCCTGGGCAGCCGCATTTTTGATATGCTGCCGGTGCTCAGCAGTCTGTGCGCCCTGTGCGCGGAAACGCGGCAGGACAGCCTGCTCTTTGCCGGCGAGACCAATTTGCTCTCTCACGAGGAACTGGGCAACGAAGTATATAAGCTGCTGACCTTTCTCACCAACCGGCCACGCTTTTTGACCCTGGCTAAGCAATTTGCCGACGCCCCGGCGCGCAGTGCTCTGTTTATCGGTGAGGAGAACCCGTACTTTGAGCTGAAAAACACAGCCACCATGCTGTGCAGTCTGCACTACAACAGCCAACAGCGCGCGGTCCTGGGCGTGATCGGCTCCACCCGCATGGACTACGCCACCATTGTGCCCCGGGCACAATATATTATGAATAAAACCACAGATCTTCTTGCTGAAGGAGGTATAACCAATGGCTAAAAAGAAGCAGGCAGAGGAAAAGCCAAACACCCAGGCTGCCGCTGCCGAAACAGAAACCGAAACCACACCGCCACAGGCGGAAGAAAACAACCATACCCAAACAGACGACCCTACGGCGGCGCTGGAAAAGGAGCTGGCAGACACAAAAGATCAGCTGCTGCGGCTGACGGCGGAATACGCCAACTTCCGCAAGCGCAGCGATAAAGAAAAAGGCGACACTTACGCCTACGCCACCGGCAAGACCGTGGAGGCATTTCTCCCGGTGTTTGACAATCTGGAGCGGGCGCTGGGCGCCACCCAGCAGGACTTTGAGGGCCTGCAAAAGGGCGTGCAAATGACCTTTGACGGTCTGACTGCCACCCTGGAGAAGCTGGGCGTCACCGCTTACGGCGCCCCGGGCGAAACCTTTGACCCCAACCTGCACCATGCAGTGATGCATGTGGAGGATGAGAACCTGGATGAAAATGTCATTACCGATGTTTTTCAACGGGGATATAAAATGGATGATCGGATCATCCGACCGGCAATGGTCAAAACAGCAAATTAACAATAAGCAGGAGGTATTCCATTATGTCTAAGATTATTGGTATTGATTTAGGTACAACAAACAGCTGCGTCAGCGTAATTGAGGGCGGCGAAGCCGTAGTGATCCCCAACGCAGAAGGCGCCCGCACCACCCCGTCCGTGGTGGCGTTCAGCAAGGACGGCGAGCGCATGGTGGGCAATGTGGCAAAGCGCCAGGCCATCACCAATCCGGAGCGCACCATCGCTTCCATCAAGCGCCACATGGGCTCCGACTACAAAGTCAACATTGACGGCAAGGCCTACACCCCTCAGGAGATCAGCGCTATCATTCTGCAAAAGCTGAAGAGCGACGCAGAGAGCTACCTGGGCGACAAGGTAACGGAAGCGGTCATCACCGTGCCTGCTTACTTTACGGACGCGCAGCGCCAGGCCACCAAGGACGCCGGCAAGATCGCCGGTATGGAAGTAAAGCGAATCATCAACGAGCCCACCGCTGCAGCGCTGGCCTTTGGTATCGACCAGGAAAACGACCAGAAAGTGATGGTCTACGACCTGGGCGGCGGTACATTCGATGTATCCATCATTGAGATGGGCGACGGCGTACAGGAAGTACTGGCAACAGCCGGTAACAACCACCTGGGCGGCGATGACTTTGATAAGAAGATCATGGACTGGCTGGTTGCCGAGTTTAAGAAAGAACAGGGTATTGACCTGTCCGGCGACAAAATGGCTATGCAGCGCATTAAGGAAGCTGCAGAGAAAGCCAAGATCGACCTGTCCGGTATGACCACGGCGCAGATCTCTCTGCCCTTCATCACCGCAGACGCTACCGGCCCCAAGCACATGGAGACCACCCTGTCCAGAGCCAAGTTTAACGAAATGACCGCAGACCTGGTAGAGGCTACCATGGGCCCGGTTCGCCAGGCCATGAGCGACTCCGGCCTGACCATGAACGACATTGACAAGATCCTGCTGGTAGGCGGTTCCACCCGTATTCCCGCCGTACAGGAAGCCATTAAGAAGTTCAGCGGCAAAGAGCCGTTTAAGGGCATTAACCCGGATGAGTGCGTAGCTATGGGCGCTGCCCTGCAAGGCGGCGTACTGGGCGGCGATGTAAAGGGCCTGCTGTTGCTGGATGTAACACCCCTGTCCCTGGGTATTGAGACTATGGGCGGCGTGAACACCGTGATCATTGAGCGCAACACCACCATCCCCACCAAGAAGAGCCAGATCTTCTCCACCGCAGCCGACAACCAGACCTCCGTGGAGGTGCACGTGCTGCAAGGTGAGCGTGAGTTTGCCAAGGACAACAAGACCCTAGGTATGTTCCACCTGGACGGCATTATGCCCGCCCGCCGCGGTGTGCCCCAGATCGAAGTAACCTTTGATATTGACTCCAACGGCATTGTGCATGTAAGCGCCAAGGACCTGGGCACCGGCAAGGAGCAGCACATCAGCATTACCGCCTCCTCCAACATGAGCAAGGACGACATCGACAAGGCAGTGAAAGAAGCAGAGCAGTTCGCCGCCGAGGATAAGAAGAAGAGAGAGGCCGTAGACCTGCGCAACAACGCAGACCAGATGGTTTACCAAACCGAGAAGCTGCTCAGCGAGAACGGCGACAAGTTCAGTGATGACGACAAGAGCGCGCTGAACACCAAGCTGGACGCGCTGAAGGAAGCACTGAAGGGCGACAACACAGACGCCATTAAGAGCGCCGAAGAGGACCTGACCAACAAGTTCTACGAAGTGTCTCAAAAGATCTATGAAGCCACCCAGGGCGCGCAGGGTCCCCAGCCCGGCGCAGCACCCGGTGCAGATGCAGCACAGGGCGGCAATGACGCCGGTTACACCGACGCAGACTACACCGAGGTGGACGATAACTAATCCCCTCTCAGGAACGGCGGCAGGCGGTAATACACCAGTATTGCCGCCTGCCTATACCGTTATCTATACTGAAATCTAAACGACGGAGGCTACTATGCCTGAAGAAAAACGAGATTACTACGAGGTGCTGGGCATAAACAAAGGCGCCTCGGAGGATGAGATCAAAAAAGCATACCGCAAAACCGCCAAGAAGTACCACCCGGACCTGCACCCGGACGACCCGGTGGCCGAGGCCAAATTCAAGGAATGCAACGAGGCCTACGAGGTGCTGGGCGATCCCCAAAAGAAAGCCCGCTACGACCAATTCGGCTTTGCCGGGGTTGACCCCAACTACGGCGCCGGACAGGGCGGCTACGGCGGCGGTGGCTTTGGCTTTGACGGCGGCGACATTGACTTGGGCGATATTTTCTCCTCCATCTTTGGCGGTGGAGGCGGCGGCTTCGGCTTTGGCGGGCGCAACCCCAATGCGCCGGCGCGCGGTCGGGATGTGCGGGCGTCCGTGACCCTGACCTTTGAAGAAGCGGCCAAGGGCTGCAAAAAGACCGTCAGCACCCAGCGGGTCGAGGATTGCTCTGCGTGCGGCGGCACCGGTGCGGCGAAAGGCACCAGTCCCAAGACCTGCCCGGACTGCCAAGGACGCGGCGTGGTCAATGTGCAGCAGCGCACCGCCTTCGGTGTAATGAACAGCCAGCACACCTGCTCCCGCTGCGGCGGCCGGGGCAAAATCGTAGACGACCCCTGCAAAAAGTGCGGCGGCAAGGGCAAGGTGCGTGCCGCGCGGCAAATTGAAATCAACATTCCCGCCGGGATTGATGACGGCCAGGTCGTGACCGTGCGCGGTAACGGCGACGCCGGTATGAACGGCGGCCCCGCCGGTGATCTGCACATTGAAGTGCGGATCAAGAAGCACAAGGACTTTACCCGGGACGGCTATAATGTATGGTACAACAAGCATGTAAGCATTACCGAGGCCACTCTGGGCGCAGAATTACAGGTGCCCACCCTGGACGGCAATGTAAAGTACAATATGCCTGCCGGTACACAGCCGGGCGCCGTGTTTAAGCTGAAGGGTAAAGGTATTCAACGGCTGAACAGTGTGGGCAAAGGCGACGAATATGTACAGATCATTGTAGATATTCCCACCGGTCTGACGCACGAGCAAAAGGAACTGCTGCGTACCTTTGATAAGAGCTACACGCCCCCCAAGAATCCTCCTAAAGAAGGCTTTTTTGACAAGTTCAAGAAGAAATAAGTACAAAGAGAAAAGCGCATTGCAAGGCTTGCAATGCGCTTTTTTGGGCTTTACAGATCGTCCGCATCCTGTACCGGCTCTGCGGGAATGTCCTCATAATACGTTTCCCGCGGCACGCCGGTGTAGCTGCCGTCCACATCTGCCTGCAACATCTCCGGGCTGATATAGGAGGTCAGGTCAATGACTTCCTTGCCCTTTCTCTGCCGTTTTTCCTTTTTGTTCTTCTTCGCCATAAAAAATCACCCCTGTGCAATCGGTGCCGCGGCACCGGTAATAGTTTGCACAGGGGCGCTGTATTTACTCACAGCTTGGCCACATCCACGGCGGCAATTTTTTCCATAAAATCCTTAGGCGAAATCACCGTTCCCATATCCAAGAACTCGTCCATATTCATATTAAAATTATTCACATACACCGGCACTTGCTTGTATTCAATATCAATATGCAATCGGGCAGCGTCCGCCTTCACCACAGCCGGGTCATAACCGTTTGCATCATAATACCGGCTGACGATCACCTCGTTGTTCTTCACATACAGCAGCGCCAGATTGCGCCCGGATTTGGAGATGCTCACATAGCTTTCGTCTGTCTTGGAGAGGGCTTGTCCCATTTTCATCTGCGCCACTGCCTTACAGGCGTCGGAATTTAAAAACAGCTCGTTGATAAAAATAGACTCCAGCGCGGTGGTATCGTCCGGCACCAGGATTGCCAAAATGTTTTTGGACAGCTTTTTGCCGTACATACTCTTGATGAATTCTTTAAAATAATGCTGGGTCTCGCTGATCTTGGCGGCATAATGATGATAAAAAGGAATATTGGCCACCACCGGCGTGCCCGGCAGGGAGAAGGTCTTAAAATCGTCCGTGTCCCGATTCTTCACCAAAATGTCCGAATTTGTAATGATCATAGGGATTGTTTTTGCCATAAAAATGTCCCTCCGTGGCTCCTATTTTACTATAATGCCCGTGCCAAATCAATAAAAATCAAAAAATATAGTGAAATCCGACGGCAGTTATGGTAAAATAAGGTGACGACATTGTTGTGAGAGGAGGAGTTTTATGCATGATTCCGATGAGCTGGATGATATTCTGAACGAAATTCGGAACCGCCAAAACCCGCACACAGAGGATGCGCCCCCAGAGCCGGAGCCGCCTCAGACCGTAGATATGCCGCTGTTTGACCAGGCAGACGCCCCCACGCCTGCGCCGAAAGATTTGCCGGAGAATCCCACCCTGCCCACAGAGGCAGCAGAGGAAACACCGGCCGCCCCCGCTATGCCGGAGGACACGCCCACCGCAGACGGCAGAGAAGATGTATATACCAATGTATTTTCCGGCACGGAGGAGACCCGGGCAGAGGCAACCTACACGCCCCCGACCCGACCCCTTGGTGACGATGAATATCCGGAGGAAGAAATGAAGAAAAACGATAAGCAAAAGAAAATCATTATTGCCGTTGTGGCCATTGTGGTTGTGATTGCCGTGGCCCTGGGCATTTACTTTGGCGTGGTGCGCGGCAAAAACGAGGAGCCAACCTCCGGCGTGACTAATGCCGCTACCGAAGCCGCCACCCAGGCACCGGTGGCCGTGGTGAACCCCTTTACCGGTGAGAGCGACTATAATGAGAACGCGGTAGGCAAACGCCCGGTGGCCCTGGTGGTAGAGAACGCCCAGGCTGCCCGTCCCCAGTGGGGGATCAATTCCCCGGACATTATCGTAGAGGGCGAAGTGGAAGGCGGCGAGACCCGTATGCTGTGGCTCTTTGCCGACTACACCTCTGTGCCGGACAAGATCGGCCCTATGCGCAGCGCCCGCCCGCCGTACATTCGCTTTTCTGAGATGTTTGACGCCGTCTTTATCCACTGGGGTCAGAGCAAGAGTAAAGGCAGCTATGTAGGCGCCAACACCGTGTTTGAACAGGACAATGTGGACCACATTAACCAGATGACTTACAGTGGCAAGGTGGATCTGTTTACCAGAGACCAAACCCGCAATGTAGCCAGCGAGCACACCGGTGTGCTGCGAGGCAAAAAAATTGCCTCTGCCCTGAAAGAGCAGAAGATCCGCACCAAGGTCAACGAGGCCAAGTTTACCACCTTTGACTTTAACAAAAAGGCAACTGCCGTGGGCGATGATCCCTGCAACGCACTGGCGCTGACCTTCTCCAATCGCACCCGCACCCGCGACTGGACCTATAAAAGCGATGACAAAATGTACCACAGCACCGATTATGAAACGGATGTAAAGATGAAGAACCTGATCGTGCTGTTTGACAACACCTCTTACACCACTAAGGCCAATTACAAAGGCAGCGGTAAGGGCGAGACCTACTGCAACTACGATCTGGCCGGCGGCAAGGGTGTGTTGGCTTCTCAGGGCACCTACACCGAGATCAAGTGGAGCAAAAAGGACGGCAAGCTGTCCCTGACCACCACCGACGGTCAGCCCTTAAAGCTGAACCCCGGTCGCAGCTGGATCGGCTACGCCTCTGCCAACAACGGCGGTAAAGTCGTGGAAAAGTAAAAATTGAAATCCATAAAAGACCGTCTCGGATCATCCGGGGCGGTCTTTTGTATGTGGGTGTGCATAAATACCGGCGGGAGCAAGTCCCCACCCTACAGGAATTTTATAACCGATATAATATTATAAAACACCGCAAACACATAAAAAAGGACCGATACACCGTGTATCGGTCCTTTGATTTACCAAACGATTACAGCAGGCCGGCCACCAAGTCGCCCATTTGGGCGGTGGTCACCGGACGGAAGCCCTCCTCGTAAATATCCGGGGTGCGGGCCTGGGTCAGTGCCTGATCCACCGCGTCCTCAATGGCCTGGGCAGCCTCCATCTCGCCAAAGGTGTAGCGCAGCATCATGGCGCCGGACAAAATGGTTGCCAGCGGATTGGCCTTGCCCTGACCGGCAATATCCGGTGCGGAACCGTGGATCGGCTCGTACAAGCCAAAAGTGCCCTCTGCCAGAGAAGCAGACGCCAGCATACCGATGGAGCCGGAGATCATAGACGCCTCGTCAGACAGAATATCGCCAAAGATATTGGAAGTGACAATCACATCAAACTGGTTGGGATTGCGCACCAGCTGCATAGCGCAGTTGTCCACATACATATAGGACACCTCCACCTGGGGGTAATCCGCCTTGGTCTCTTCTACGATCTTACGCCACAGGCGGGAACTGTCCAGCACATTGGCTTTGTCCACGCAGGTCAGCCGTTTGTCCCGCTTCATCGCGTACTCAAAACCGGCCTTGACAATGCGCTTGATCTCCGGGTAAGTGTAGCGCTCCGTATCATACGCGCCCACCACGCCGTTCTCCTCATAAGTGCCGCGGTCACCAAAGTAAATGCCGCCGGTCAGCTCGCGCACAATGAGAATGTCCAACCCGTCGCCGATGATCTCCTCCTTAATGGGAGAAGCACTCTTCAGCGGGGCAAAGATCTTGGCCGGGCGCAGGTTGGCAAACAGACCCAGGTCCTCACGAATGGCCAGCAGACCCTTTTCCGGTCGATTGCTGCCCGGCTGGTCGTCCCACTTAGGGCCGCCCACAGCGCCCAGCAGCACCGCGTCAGATGCTTTGCAGGCTGCCGCCGTTTCTGCCGGATAGGGCACGCCGGTGGCATCAATGGCACAACCGCCCAATAGCTGGTCATTGTAGTCAAAAGAGAAGCCAAACTTCTCCCCTGCCTTGTCCAGCACCTTGATACATTCGTTCACGATCTCCGGCCCAATGCCGTCACCGCGCAACACGGTGATTTTGTAATTTTTCATGTTCTTGCCCTTTCTGTCTTAGCAAACCTCAAAAATGCCGGGCATGGTATCGTCCCGCATGGTGTCTGCCTGGTCCCGGTTGATGGCGCAGATAATGCCCTTCATAGACGCATAACCGATATTATGGCTGACGCCGATACCGAAAATGTCCTTCCCCTGTGGATTCTTTAAGTGAATATAGCTGATGGCCTTGGAGTCGGAGCCCACGGAGATGGCGTGCTCGCTGTAATCCACAAACTGGTAGCTGGCCACCTCGGTTTGGTTCATAGCGTCGCAGAACGCAGCCACCGGGCCGTTGCCGTTGCCCTCAATCTGCACCGGCGCATTGCCCTTGTATTTCAACTCGCCGGAAAAATGCACATGGGTCAGATCGTCCTGCTCGTTTTTCTCCTCGCTGATCTTGTAATTCACCAGGCGGTAGGGGCCGCACACATTGCGATACTCCTGCTGGAACAGGTCAAAGACCTCCTCCGCTTTCAGTTCCTTACCCTTCTCGTCGCAGGCCTTTTGTACCACGGCGCTAAACTCCGGGTGCATGGACTTGGGCATCTTGATGCCATAGTTGTTGGCCAAAATAAAGGCAGTGCCGCCCTTGCCGGACTGAGAATTGATCCGAATGATGGGCTCATACTCTCGGCCCACATCTGCCGGGTCGATAGGCAGGTACGGGATCTCCCAATAAGGGGTGCCGCTTTCTTCCATATAGATCTTGCCCTTGTTGATGGCATCCTGATGAGAGCCGGAGAATGCGGTAAACACCAACTCGCCGGCATAAGGCTGGCGGGGCGGCACCTGCATCTTGGTGCAGCGCTCATACACTTCCTTGATTTTATTAATATTGTGGAAATCCAGCTTAGGATCTACCCCCTGGGTCCACATATTCAGCGCCAAGGTCACCACATCCACATTGCCGGTACGCTCGCCGTTGCCGAACAGGGTGCCCTCTACACGATCGGCACCGGCCATCAGCGCCAGCTCCGTAGCAGCCACGCCCTCGCCCCGGTCATTGTGGGGGTGCAGGGAGATAATGGCCGCGTCCCGGTTGGGCAGGTGACGGCAGAAATACTCGATCTGGTCTGCATAACCGTTGGGAGAGGAGCCTTCCACAGTGGAGGGCAGGTTCAGGATAATGGGGTTCTCCTTGGTAATATGCAGCTCCTCCATCACCCGGCGGCAGATCTCTACCGCATTGTCCATCTCCGTACCGGTAAAGGACTCCGGCGAATACTCAAAGCGAATGTTCATCTCCGGGTGGCGCTTTTTCTCTTCCTCGGTGAGTGCATAGATCAAGCGGGCGCCGTCCACGGCGATCTGAATCACGCCGTCCATATCCGTCTTAAACACCACCTTGCGCTGCAAAGTGGAAGTGGAATTGTAAAAATGCACGATCACATTCTTGGCGCCGTCAATAGCCTCAAAGGTCTTTTTGATCAAGTGAGGGCGCGCCTGCACCAGCACCTGAATGGTCACATCGTCCGGGATATAATGGCCGTCGATCAGCGTGCGCAGGATCTCATACTCCGTCTCGCTGGCAGAGGGAAAGCCCACCTCGATCTCCTTAAACCCAACCGCAATCAGGGTCTTAAAATATTCCAGCTTTTCCTCCAAATTCATCGGGTCCACCAGCGCCTGGTTGCCGTCACGCAGATCTACCGAGCACCAAATGGGCGCGTGGTCGATCACGCGGTTGGGCCACTGGCGGTCCGGCAAATCAATGGGGGTAAAGGGCTTATACTTCTTGTAGCCTTGGTTCATCATCACAGTTTCTCCTTTCTCTGTTGGGGAGGCACAAACAAAAACTGCGCCCCCAATGGATAGGGACGCAGTATCTATGCGTGGTACCACCCTACTTCAGCAGAAAAAATCTGCCCTTTGGCATCAAGCAATGCCTCAACCGATAACGAGGTTAAACGGCTCTTCCTATTGATTTCTATTCAGAAGAGCAACTCCGCAGAGAGCTATGCACCTATGTTCCCTGTGCGGCTTGCACCGTCCGCCGCCTCTCTGTGCAGGAAAACGCAGGTCTTTTTCTGCTTCACAGTCTTTTGTGGGTACTGTATATTCAGTAAGATTATTATAACACGCGCGCCGATTTTGTCAACCCAAATTTTACAGTTTGGAGTAGCCGTAGCCGTTCATAATGGCGTCTACCGGATGACCGGCCTTGCACATGGGGCAGTCCTTGGCGGCTGTATAAGAATAATTGGGCAGATCCTCCGGGGTAAACAGGGTGTTGACCTCCAGCCCGCACAGTTCCTTGGCTGCGCTGAACACGGAAGAAATGCCAATCACATTGCCGCCGTAATACCGGGCGCTCTGTACCGCCCGCTCCACCGTGCGGCCGCTGGTGATACAGGAGATGAGCACCACCACATTCTTGCCCTGGATCATCCGGCGCAAATTGTCCCGAAAAATCATATTGCCCTGGGTGTCATACTCCGGGCCCAGCACATAAACCTGCAAGTCCGGGTTGGGCGCCAGCATACTGGGGCTTGCCAGTTCCTGGGCCATATAAGCACCCAGCGCCTGGGTCTCATACAGGCACAGCACCGTGTCCACATCCATATTCCGCACGCTGTAATACTCGGCCAGCAGCTTGGCAGCCTCTACAGACACCACCCGATTATGCTTAATATCCGAGGTGCCCACATAGTAATTCAGGTGGGCGGAAGCGGTTACATAATGGCCGGGAATCGCGTGGATAAACACATCTTCATTTCTGTTACAAGGTATTGTATAAATCTGGCTCATTGGCACACATCCTTTCTATCCTTATTGTATCTGATTTTGCCCCGCCTTGCAATAAAAAAATCGAAATCCGGGGAAGATTACACCACAAAAGGTCAAATTGGTTGCACAAATAAAACAAACGGCAAGGTCTCCCCTGCCGTTTTATGTAATTTTGATAAATTTGATCTTACCAAACCTGCCGGGCGATGGTGCGCACCAGGTCCAGCTTGGCCCACTGCTCATCATCCGTCAGCTTGTTGCCGATCTCGCAAGAGGCAAAGCCGCACTGGGGGCTTAGGCACAGGTTTTCCAGGGGCACCAGCTCCGCTGCCTGGGCGATCCGCGCTTTTACCGCCTCCGGATCCTCCAGCACCGGGGACTTGGTGGTCACCAGGCCCAGCACCACTTTTTTGCCCGGAGCAACAAACTGCAGCGGTGCAAAATCGCCGGAACGGGCGTCATCAAACTCCAGATAAAAGCCGTCCACATGCGCCTTGGCAAACAGAATGGGTGCAATAGGCGCATAGCCGCCGGAGCTGGCCCAGGTGGAGTGATAATTGCCGCGGCACACATGGGTGGTCACCACCAGGTCCGCCGGCTTGCCCTCCAGGGCAGCATTGTTAAGTTGCAGGTACTTCTCTGCCTGGTCCTCCAGCTTAGCGCCGGTACTTGCCAGGAACTGCTGATACCCGGCGTCGCAGAACATACCCCAGGTGCAGTCGTCCAACTGCACATTGCGGCAACCGGCGGCATACAGATCGGCGATCACCTGGCGATACGCGGCGGCAATATCGGAAAGCAGTGCGTCATCGTCCGGATAAACCGCACGGGTGGCCTTGCCGTTATCCTCCCGGAACAGCTCTGCATACAGCTGCGCCGGTGCGGGAATGGTCTGGCGGGCAACGGTGTTGTCATCTTCAAACTGCTTTACAAATTTAAAATGCTCCACAAAGGGGTGATTCTCGCCGCTGATCTTGCCCACCACCTGCACAGAGCCGGGGGTAGTCTCCTCCCCATGGAAAATATAGCCGTGGTCCAGGGTGATCTCCTGCAGTCCTTGCAATCCCCACATAAAGTCCAGGTGCCAATAGCTGCGACGGAACTCGCCGTCGGTAATGGTGTGATACCCGGCGGCTTTTTGGCGAGAGATCAGCTTGCGGATTTCCCGGTCCTCCACTTCTTTCAGCCCGGCAGCGTCCAGCTCACCGGCGGCGAAAGCGGCGCGAGCGGCCTTAATGGGCGCCGGGCGCAAAAAGCTGCCTACAAAATCATAGCGAAAAGGTGCGTTCTTGCTGTACATATTTTTATCCTCCGTTTGGTTGTTGTTGTTGCTTATAGTATAACGGAGGTTGTCGCTATTGTAAAATACGGATATTCAGTTGTTTGCCATAGCTTCAGTCTATAGGCACATACTGCTTCAAATTTTCAATATACGCCCGGCACAGGCTGCCCGGCTGCACGCCGGCAGGCAAAATATAGCCGATCTCCATAGGCGCCACGCCGGTGAGGGGCACGGCTACAATATTCTCGCCGTTCAGCTTGCTGTCGATCACGCCGCTGCACACGGTGTAGCCCTGCAAGCCGATCAGCAAATTAAACAGAGTGGCGCGGTCCCGCACCCGGATATTTTTGCTGCGCACTGCCGGGCTGAAGATCTCTTCCGAAAAATAAAAGGAATTGTGATCCCCCTGCTCAAAGGACAAATAAGGATACGGCGACAAATCGTCAAAAGACACTGCCCGGGCACCGGAGAGCGGGTGATCGCTGCTGAGAAACACATGCGCGTGGGCGGTAAACAGGGGCGTAAAATCCAAATCGGCTCCCCGCAGCAGTTTTTGCAGCGCCGTGCGATTAAAATCATTGAGATACAACAGGCCGATCTCGCTTTTGCGCTGTGCCACATCCTCAATGATCTCGTAGGTTTGCGTCTCTCGCAAAGAGAAGTCGTAGCGGTCGCCGCCCCGCTCCCGGATCAGATCCACAAAGGCGTTTACCGCAAAGGAATAGTGCTGGGTAGATACACAAAAGGCCTGTTTGCGCACCGGGTCGCCCTTGTAGCGGCTTTCCAGCAGTGCCGTCTGCTCCAAAATTTGGCGAGCGTAAGACAAGAACACCTCGCCTTCTTTGGTCACGATCACGCCCTTGTTGGTGCGATGGAACAGGGTCAGGTGCATTTCACTCTCCAACTCCTGAATGGCGGCACTCAGGCTGGGCTGGGCCACAAACAGCGCCTTGGCCGCCCCGCTGACGGTACCGCACTCCGCCACCTTGACCACATATTCCAGTTGTTTTAAGGTCATAACAATCTCCCCTTTGCTATTATTATACGCCATTCGGCACCCGGGTGTAAAGGTTAAATCTATGGCAAAGCGATTCAATGTTCCCGGTTGCAGCAACCCTTCGTCACTAACCATTTATAAAACGAAAAAGCGGCGGTGCAAGTGCACCGCCGCCAAAGGGACTTAAAATTACTCTACAATAGAGGTACCGGTCATTTCTGCCGGCTGGGGCAGACCCATCACCTTGAGCATGGTGGGAGCAATGTCGCACAGCTTGCCGCCCTCACGCAGGGTGCAGGGGTAGTTCACCACGATAAAGGGCACCGGGTTGGTGGTGTGGGCCGTGAACGGCTCGTCGTTCTCGTCCAGCATCTTGTCTGCATTGCCGTGATCGGCAGTTACAAACAGCACGCCGTCCATATCCTTGACCGCCTGAACCAAGCTGCCAACGCAGGCGTCCACCGTCTCCACAGCTTTTACAGCGGCGGGGATAATACCGGTGTGACCCACCATATCACAGTTGGCGAAGTTGACAATCACCACATCGTACTTGCCGCTGCGCACGGCCTCGTTCAGCTTTTCAGACACCTGAGGCGCGCTCATCTCCGGCATCAGGTCAAAGGTTGAGATCTTGGGAGAGGGCACCAAAATGCGATCCTCGCCCGGATACGGCTCCTCTGCGCCGCCGTTAAAGAAGAAGGTCACATGGGCATACTTCTGGGTCTCGGCGATTCGCAGCTGGGTCTTGCCCTGCTTGGACAGGTACTCGCCAAAGGTGTTCTCCAGGCTCTCCGGACCAAAGGCCACATGCACGCAAGGCATCTCCGCATCATACTGGGTCATGCACACAAAATAGGGGTTCAAGGCGCCACCCTTGCGGTCAAAGCCGGTGAATGCCGGATCCACAAAGGCGCGGGTAATCTCCCGGGCACGGTCCGGCCGGAAGTTAAAGAAGATCACGCTTTCGCCGCTCTGCACACGGCCTTCGTTGCCAACAACGGTAGGCAGCACAAACTCATCGGTCAGGTGCTTGCCGTCCTCGTCCACCGTCTCATAAGACGCACGCACGGCCGCCACCGCGTCCGTAGCCTGCACGCCCTCGCCGTACACCATAGCGGCATAGGCTTTCTCCACACGGTCCCAAATATTATCACGGTCCATGGCGTAGAAACGACCCATCACAGAGGCAATCTTACCAACGCCCAGTTCGTTCATCTTGGCCTGGAGCTGTTCCAAATCCTCCGCTGCAGAAGCGGGGGGCACATCACGGCCGTCCAGAAAAGCGTGCACATACACCTTGGAAACGCCCTGTTCCTTGGCCATCTCCAGCAGATTGTACAGGTGGGTTATATGGCTGTGTACGCCACCGGGAGACACAAGACCCATCAGGTGCAGGGCCTTGTCCTTGGCATTCTCCATAGCGCCAACCAGCACTTCATTCTTATAGGCCTCGCCGTCGGCAAACGCCTTGGAAATGCGGGTCAAATCCTGGTACACCACGCGGCCGGCGCCCATATTGGTGTGGCCCACCTCGCTGTTGCCCATCTGGCCGTCCGGCAGGCCCACATCCATACCGGAAGCGCCGATATAGGTATACGGGCACTCGGCCATCAGCTTATCCAAATTGGGCTTCTTGGCCATGGCAATGGCATTGCCGTGCTGGGACGGGTTCTTGCCGAAGCCGTCCATAATGCAAAGCACATAAGGTTTCTTAGACATAGTAATAACTTCCTTTCACGGATAAAGTGACAAAGCAAGAGGGAGCAGCGACCGTCGCCGCAACTCCCCCCAGCCATTGATTTTTTATTTAGAAGCAGCCTTCACGATCACGGAGAAGTCCTTGGCCTTCAAAGAAGCGCCGCCGATCAGTCCGCCGTCTACATGCTCCTTCGCCAGCAGCTCCTCTGCGTTGCCGGCATTCATAGAACCGCCGTACTGCACCACAAAAGCATCTGCAGCAGCCTGGCCGTACAGCTGAGCGATAACGGAACGGATGTAACCGTTCACCTCGTTAGCCTGATCCGCCGTAGCGGTCTTGCCGGTGCCGATGGCCCATACCGGCTCATAAGCGATGATCACATTCTTCAGCTCTTCCTCGCTGACGCCCT
>OLSE01000934.1_pt1 | contig 28988 bp, 23 predicted proteins | sample 1673191 | NCBI WGS metagenome assembly OLSE01 (sample SAMEA3136764, study PRJEB25190) | human gut metagenome | biome: human gut; feature: human-associated habitat; material: faeces | place: Austria | collected 2013
CCCTGCGAAGAACAACCGGTCATGGGACCACGCATCCAGAAAAGATATCCAACAACACCTCCAACATCTTTTTGCCCGGAAATATTTCCTGTAGAATAGCAGTCTGATAAAGATAATATAGTATCACAAAATCCCATAACCCCGCCTACTCTTTCAACACCACTAATATTCCCTGTGGAATAACAGCCTGTTATATCTGTATCATTACTGTTAGAAGTGCGTCCTATAATTCCGCCGACAAAATTTCCTTTTGCAATTACATCTCCTGTAGAATAACAATTTTTTATCTCTTTCATTGCATACCCATCTCCTATAAGTCCTCCCACACAGCTGTTTCCTTTTACTGTACCTGTTGCAGAACAATTGTATACGGAATTGTGAAATGAAAAAAAACCTACAAGTCCGCCCACTTGTTGTGTAGCGGTAACATTTCCCAAAGCATAACAGGCCTTGAGTATTAGACCATTACCATTTGTGCTTCCTGACGTAAGTCCTGCAAAACCACCTACGCTTTCCTCTCCGATAACCTCACCATAAGCATAGCAATTTTCTATAATGTTACCGCTACTGCTACCACCTGCACTGCCTGCGAAGCCCCCTACACTACTTGTTCCTGTCACCTTTCCTTTTGCAAAACAATTTACCGCAATTACCTCCATTGCTTTACCAACTACCCCTCCTACAAAACGTTTTCCTGTAATATTACCTTCAGCATAGCAGTTCTCTAAACTAACTCTTTCTGTATAACCAATCAATCCGCCGGCATAGTCCGAAGATGCAGTAACATTACCGTGTGAAAAAGAGTTTATAACAGAACCGTTGGGAAGATAAATTTCACCCAATAAACCTCCTGCTTTTGTTTCTCCTGAAACTTCTGCATCAGAATAACAATTTAAAATATTACCGTCAATATCTGAAAAACGACCGACCAAACCTCCAACACCTGTTGTTCCCTTTACAGAACCTGAGGCGATATAACAGTTAGAAATTTCCGGACTATTCGAAAATGCGTATCCCATAAGAGCTCCTGTGGATTTTCCTCCTATGACATCCACATTTGTTAAACAAAGATTTTTTACATCACACATAAGAGAAAACAGCCCTACATTATCTGTATCAGGACGATTAATATAAAGATTTGATATTGTATGACCATTTCCATTAAATTCACACTTAAAATCAGCAGACGAGTTTATTCCTGCTGCAATAGGAATAAACCCTTCACCGGCAGAATATGACGACAAATCAATATCAGCACCTAAGACAAACTCTCCGCCTTGAATTTTTGCAGCTCGTGACATTTCTGCAAATTGTTCAAATTCTTCCAATGTTGTTATTGAATATTGCCCATCCCGAATTCTGGTCGAAGAACTTACACCGGAAAGAGCAGTCATTGCTGCCACTTCTGCATCGGAATAATCCTGTGGATTTTCTATAAAACCATTGTATGAAGGATCAGGCACGATGCCGGCAGGTGGAGTTTGGGTTATGGGCTCATCTTCTATCAATTTTTCTGATAAAGAATTTAAAAGCTTAATTCCATTATACTCGGTTTTTCCAAATATAGATTTTATCTCTGCAACAAGCGCATTTGCCTCTGATTTTACAGCACTAAGAGATTGAGTTCCGTAAGTACCATTCTGAGCTTGAGCAGCCAAACATCTCAATCTGGATGCTAAATTTGACATCTGATCAAGAGCAGAAGATGCTGTAGATAACATATCCAACCCCATCATTGCATTCTCTTCCGCTACAGAATATGCACCTATCTGAGTCGATAGTTTTGTATTTATAGAAAAATTTGCAGCATTATCTCCGGCACGATTGATTTTATATCCGCTTGTCATGCGCTCTATTGCTGTATTTAATCCGTTGGTTGATACTTTTAAATTTGAAAAAACAATCATTGCTCCCAGATTAGTATTGAGGTTAATCATACGATTCCCTCCTTATCTGAAAGCTAAGACCAGATAAGGTTTTAGCCCCCCCCCCCTACAGCCGTAAGGGTTTCAGGGTGATTGATTAAGCATTTTTTTGCTAAACTTCTCATTGTCAACTACATATCCTTATATATATTATATTCCACATTTAAATAATTTATAACATCATATTAAGATTTTGTAACAATTATAGTTTACGAAATTTTAATTTATTTTTATACTATAATATGCTTAATGGTTACAAAAGCACTTACAGCAGCAGCTATCGGAATTAATTCATGCAAGATTGAAGTGGAAGTTGATGTTACAAATTCACTTCCAGGTATGAGTATTGTCGGACTGCCTGACAATGCTGTAAGTGAAGCCAGAGAGCGCGTACATTCTGCAATAAAAAATTCCGGCTACACATTTCCCACCGGAAAAGTTATTGTTAATCTTGCACCGGCTGATATTCGAAAAGAAGGTACTAATTATGACCTTCCAATTGCTGTAGGAATTTTAAAAGAACAAGGTATAGATATTCCGGATGACAATAACACAGCCTTTCTAGGAGAATTGTCCCTTGATGGCAACTTAAGAAAAGTTAACGGAATACTTCCGCTTGTAAGCGGGCTTAAAGAAAACGGAATAACAACAGTGTTTGTACCAGAAGAAAATGCAAGGGAAGCAGCTCTAGTAAAAGATATGGTTATACTGGGAGTAAAACATCTCGCAGATATAGCCGGACATTATACAGAAAATCCCATAAAACCAACTGTTATAGATATTAATGAATATCTAGCAAGAAATGCGAATACAGATTTTTCATATGATTTTAAAGATGTAAAAGGTCAGGTTAAGGCTAAAAAAGCACTGGAAATTGCAGCAGCTGGAGGGCATAACATACTTATGTCCGGTTCTCCCGGATCCGGAAAAACTCTTATGGCAAAGTGCTTAGCTTCAATTCTGCCCCCGCTTGAGCTAAAAGAAGCGCTAGAACTTACTAAGATTTACAGTGTAAGCGGCCTGTTAAGCCCTGACGAGCCTTTAATGACGAAAAGGCCATACAGATCTGTACACCACACCGCATCTTCTAACAGCATTATAGGAGGAGGCTCAAATCCTAAACCAGGTGAAATTACACTAGCGCATAGAGGTGTATTATTTCTTGATGAGATGGTTGAATTTCCTAGACATGTGCTTGAAGTATTAAGACAGCCGCTTGAAGATGGAGAAGTGGTGGTTTCAAGAACAAGAAATTCTATAAAATACCCTGCAAAGTTTATGCTTGTAGGCGCCATGAATCCATGCCCATGCGGTTATTTGGGTGATAGAGAAAAACAGTGTATATGTTCTGAGTATCAGCTCCAGAGATACCGTTCTAAGCTCTCAGGCCCGCTGCTGGATAGAATTGATTTAATTATAAATGTGCCTCGATTAACAACTGATGAGCTTATTAATACATCCAGTGAGGCAGAGCCTTCTGCAAAAATAAGAGAAAGAGTGATTAGAGCAAGAAAGCTTCAAGCAGAGAGATACAGAAATGACGGCATTCTTACAAATTCTGAGCTAAATGCAAGGCTTATTAAAAAATATTGTATTCTTGATGGTAAGACAGCTAATTTTCTGAAAACAGCTTCTCAAAAGTTTCATCTTTCCGGCCGAAGATATTCAAGGATTTTAAAACTTTCAAGAACAATAGCTGATTTGGGCGGCAAAGAAAATATCACCCTTGAAGATGTCACACAGGCGCTTCAATACAGAGAGGGATAGGGGCTGGACATAAGGGGCTCGAGAATTTGTAAATTTTAATTAAAATTAGCCTGCGGGGTGTTCACAAAAAATAGTTTAACGTGTATGATAGATTATATGATAAATTTAGAGGATTTATATTCGGAAGTTCCGCCGACAAAATTAAGAAATATTGATGAAAAATTTCGACCGGCGCAGACTTCACCGTTTTGGTTGTGGGTGGCTGACAGGTTTTTCTACGGGATGTTAGAAAACCGGTTCTATGCTTTTCGTTATAAAGGTTATGAAAAATTCTATAACAGAGATATGGATGCCCCTATAATTTTGTTCGCACCGCACAGCAACTGGTGGGACGGAATTGTAGGATACAATATATGCCATAGAATTTTTAAAAAAGAAATCCGCTTGATGGTAGAAGAACTCAACAGATTTCCATTATTGAGAAGAGGCGGGGCTTATAATGTTAATAAGAAGTCACCTCAAGCTTCTATGCAGGCCATTAAATATACTGTTGATGCTCTCGGTGATAGAAACAACATTATATATAATTTTCCCCAAGGTATTATCAAACCGCCTAATTTCAGACCAATTGAGTTTCAGACTGGCTTAACTTATATTGCAGAAAAAGCTGCAAAAAAATACGGCAAAGTATACTTAATGCCTGTGGCTGTTAATTATATGTTCCTCAGAGACAACCGTCCGGAAGTTCTTGTTGAATTCGGAGATTTAATTGAACTGAATGATGATAAACCGGATAGAAAAAAATACACGGAATTTCTTGCAAAGACACTGGAAGCTCTTTGTGATAAACAGTTCTATGATATAAGCAAGGGACATTTCAAAGGATATGATACTCTGTTCCAGAGAAAACTCAAGTGGTACAGAAGAATTGAACAAAGACTTAAAAAGATAGAAGTTAAAGGCTCTGGTGTTTGAGAATATTGACAATACTGTCAATTTCATATTCCCATGAAATCATGTCCTGTTGTTTGAATATCTCTACACTCTTATACCATGGAGTTGTTTTTGTATCGCCGAACCAGCGCCAATCAGAAGCGTATGGCAAAAGTAAGTAAGTTTTTACACCCAGTGCCCCCGCAAGATGAGCAACAGACGTATCAACTGTTACTACAACATCCATAGCTTTTAGCGCAGATGCCGTATCCGAAAAACTCTTAAAATCTTTAGCCAGATTTATCATCTGAGGATATCGCTCATTACCCTTCAACGTATCATCTACTTGAAATGAATAAACTTTAATATTCGCAAGATTAAACATTTTTTCAAAAAATTTAACATTAATAGTACGGTTTATCATTGTTCTGATACCGGCGCTGCCGGCTTCCCAGCAAAAACCAACTTTTAACTTTTTACTATCGACTTCCGCCGGCAGCGCCGTCAAATACCCTTCTGCTAAAGGAATATTATTGAAATCAATATCGAGAATATAAGGCAAATCTGTGATAAATACTGCTTGCTGTTCAGGATTTAAATCCTCATGCGCAATAAAATTAATATTCTTAAAGTTATCTTTAAAAAGCTTAATCAATTGTGGGCGTGTTCCTACATTTATCCTGCGATTTCCCAAATAAGACAGGTATCTTGAAAACATAATATGGTCGCCGTATCCTTGGTCGCAGATTACGTTAATTTCATCTTCTAATTTATCACCCGGCTTCCAAAAATTTTTTGATAAATTACTAAATTTTGATTTATCACGCTTAAAAAAATATTCATACCCATCTTTAAATTTCTTTTGGGTCAAATAACACATTCCAAGTGACGTGATTGTGTTGATATCGCCAGGAAAATTTTTCAGCATCTTCTTATAATGCTCAACTGCATCATCAAACTCTCCGAGTTTCTGGCAGCTTACCGCAATATTATAATCAGCCTCCGGATTTCCAAGCTCAGCCGCAGCTTTATAACATTCTTTGGCCTGCCTGTCATCACAATAAATCAATTCTTTTAAAAATCCTAAATGGAACCAGAGTGTAGCGGCATCCGGCCTTTTCCTTAACTCTTCGACACAAAGTTTCTCAGCTTCAAGAAGTTTACCTGATTGAGTTAAAGCCTTAACTTTATTAGCAATAGCTCTAACATCATCAGGATATTTTTCATACATTTTATCTGCAAACTCTACGGCTTTTTTATAATTCCTTATCTCAAACAGACTAATCACCAGTTTATTATAAATATCAGGATTCTCACCGTATGAAACGGCCTTTTCCAGTACCTCAGCGGCTTCTCTGAAATTGCCTTTTTCGTACTCTGCAAATCCAAGAGCTGAAACTGTTCCGAAACTTTCTTTGATCCCGCAGGCTTTACGCAGAATTTCACAGGCTTTATCGTAATTTCCAATATTAACATAAAACAGCCCGTACACAGAAAGCAAATTTACGTCGTCTGGATTTTCAGCAAGAAGCCCCTCATATATAGCTTTTGCTTCACTAATCTGTCCCTTTTGCGTAAGAGTAATAGCCTGTTGTAAAGTTTCTATATTTATCATAAGCCTAATCTGCTTAATGTTCCAACAACAAACCCCTGCATTAACATAAGAAGTATTATAGCCAGAATTGGCGAGATATCAAGCATTCCAATTGGAGGAATAATTCCTCTAAAGATATTAAGGAATGGATCTGTTATAGAACGCAGCCAGTTAAATGGCTGTGCATTCCAATCTGTATTCGGAATCCAGCTTAAAAAAATTCTTACAATTATTAACAGGTAATAAAAATAAAATATTTTATCAGCAATATAAGATAACATATTTAACCTTTCTTTACAGCTGAGAAGCTTTACGCGTATTTGCACATACACAATTATTATTCTCGGCAGGAATTTTTTCTATCATAGTAAATAAAAGTTTTTTCAAATTATCCAGATTGCTATTAAATACCTGAATAACTTCATGGTGAGACACTGGAGGGACATCACCAACAAGCCCTGCATCATAATCTGTAATCAAAGAAATATTTAAAGGACACATATCCATTTCTTTAACAAGATATGCTTCAGGAAATGCAGTCATATTAATAACTTCCCATCCTTGAGATGTAAAGAACTTAGACTCGGCCTTAGTTGAAAAACGCGGTCCGTTTATTACAACAACAGTACCCGTTTCATGAACAGTAATTCCCAATTCTTTAGCAGTATCAATTGCAAGTTTTCTAAGTTCAGGACAATAAGTCTCAGCAGCAGAAGGATGAGTAACAATAGGTCCCTCAAAGAAAGTAGTCTTTCTCCCGTCAGTCCAATCTACAAATTGGTCACAGATTACAAAATGTCCCGGTGCAACATGCTTCTGGAGACTTCCTGCAGCACAAGGCGAAATGACTCTCTTACAGCCGGCTTCTTTCATAGCCCACACATTAGCTCTATAGTTGATTAAATGAGGAAGTATTGTGTGGCTTCTGCCATGACGCGGCATAAATGCAACTTTATGCGCACCTATTTTTCCGATGAATAAACTGTCAGACGGCATTCCGTAAGGTGTTTCAATCTTTACCTCTTTAATATCTTCCAAAAACTTATAAAATCCTGAACCGCCAAAAACGCCAATATCTGCTAATTTTTCCATCATTAAATTCCTTTCTTTATTTTTTTATTATTTTAACATGAATAATATTTTAACAAAACTATATAATTTGTTACCCCCTCAAATCTTTTTGTACTATAATTTTCATGTGGTTTTACAAAAGAAAGGAAGAGACTAATGAATGTTTTAGACAAAATTATGAAACCAAAATCAATTGCAGTTGTTGGTGCTTCAACAAAAGAACATACAATTGGTTCTGATATTATGAAGAGATTACAAGAATACAATTTTAACGGCAAAATTTATCCTGTTAACCCTAAAGGCGGTATTATTGAAGGTTTACAGGCATATACCTCAGTATTAGAAATTCCGGGCGAAGTTGATTTAGCAATTATCGTTGTTAATGCTAAATTCGTTTTAGATACAATTGACCAGTGCCACGAAAAAGGCATAAAGGGTCTTTGTATTATTACTGCCGGATTCAAAGAAACTGGCGCAGAGGGTGCGGAGGCTGAAAAACAATTACTCGCTAAAGTTAGAGAATACGGTATGAGATGTGTTGGTCCTAACTGTTTAGGCGTTGTTAACACTCATCCTGATATCAGAATGGATGGATGTTTCGCTGAATCATTACCAGAACGCGGAAACATCGGGTTCGTTTCTCAATCAGGTGCTTTAGGCGGCGGTATTTTAAATATCTTAAAAGACCTTAACCTCGGTTTTGCACAGTTTATTTCTATTGGTAATCAGGCTGATGTTAATGCTGAAACAGCTCTTGAATACTGGGAAAATGAAGCAGACGTTGAACAAATTCTTCTTTATATGGAATCAATTCAAAACCCTGCAAACTTCAGAAAATTAGCTTCAAGAATTTCTAAGAAAAAACCAATTCTTGCACTTAAAGCAGGACGTTCTGCAGCAGGTGCTTCTGCAGCTTCTTCTCACACAGGCTCTTTAGCAGGTGCTGACAAAGCTGCTAATGCATTATTAGGTCAGTCCGGCGTTATCAGAGAATACTCTTTGAAAGACTTATTCGCTACAGCAAAAGTTTTTGCTAACTGCCCTATTCCAAAAGGAAACAGAGTTGCTATTATTACTAACTCAGGCGGCCCTGGTATTATGGCGACTGACGCTGTTTGCGAACACGGTATGCAAATGGCTAAAATTTCTGACGCTACAAAAGAAAAACTTAGAAGTTTCTTACCTTCTGCAGCATCAGTTAAAAACCCTATTGATATGATTGCTTCTGCACCTATCGAACACTACCAGCAAACATTAGAAACAGTTATCGCTGATGAAAATGTTGATATGATTATTACAATCTATCTTCCTTTCTTAGGGTTGAAAGATATTGATGTTGCAAAAGCTCTTATGGAAATTAAGGCTAAAAATCCACAGAAACCTGTTATCGGCGTATTTATGACGAAGAGTGAATTCTTTAACAAGATTTCTGATATGGACGTTAACATGCCGTTCTTTATGTATGCAGAAGAAGCTGCTGACGGGTTGAACAGATTGAACCAACAGAGATTATGGATGGAAAGACCGGAAGGTAAAATTCCTTCATTTGATGTTGATTATAAAAAAGCTCAAGAAATCATTGCTAAATCTGTTAACGAAGGCAGAGAGCAGCTTACTACACGTGAATCAATTGACGTATTAGATGCTTATGGCATCAGAGTATGTAAATCAGGATTTGCAAAATCTGAAGACGAAGCTGTAACTATCGCTGATTCAATCGGCTACCCTGTTGTTATGAAAATGACTTCAAAAACTACTTCTCACAAAACTGATGTAGGCGGTGTAAGAGTTAACATCCAATCTGCTGAACAATTAAGAGCTGAATATCAGGATTTAATTTCTAAGCTAGAAGAAAAAGGGCTTCTTGAAGGTCTTGAAGGCGTTATCATTCAAGAAATGGTAAAAGGCAACAGAGAAATGGTTTGCGGTATCGCAACAGACCCTCAATACGGTCCGATGATGATGTTCGGTTTAGGCGGTGTATTTATTGAAGTTATGAAAGACGTAACTTTCAGAATCGCTCCTCTTACTGACGTTGATGCTAAAGAAATGATTAAGTCTGTGAAAGCTTACAAATTACTTGAAGGTGCAAGAGGTACAAAACCTGCACAGATGGAACAAATTGAAGAAACTTTATTGAGATTATCTCAATTAGTAAACGACTTCAAATTCATCGACGAATTGGATATCAACCCGTTGTTGATTTCCGAAAAAACAGGTGAAGGCATCGCAGTAGACGGACGTATCAAAGTTAGAATGAGCGAAGCTCAAGAAGCTTTGAACTACCACTGCAAAGACGGCGTTTGCGCTTGTTCTATATAAGTAATTGAGCAAAAACTAAAAAAGCCGGATAATTAATATCCGGCTTTTATTTATTTTATAAAATACAACACTTGCCTGTTACGGTTATCAAAACTGCCGCGTCTATTGTGATACCACTTTTTTACCGTTTTGAACAGTTGTTTCTTTAAGTTCTGTGGAATAAGTATCTGTATAGGTATTCTTTAGCAGCATAAGATAAAAATTTGTTCTGCCTTCATATAAGTCTAACAACTCATTGCCAACTTCTTCAGGAAGAACTATTTCTTTTGTTATATACTTAAAATTTTCACCGTCTTTGTCACATTTCATTTCAGAAACAAGCGCTCCTACAAAATAATTTCCGTTCTCGTCATTATGTTTTATTAACTGCTCTAATTTTGGCGGCCGGTTAAGTTCTTCGCTGCCAGAACGTATGAGTTTATAACTTTCTGGAACAAAGAAAATGTCAGATACGGCACCATCTCTTTCTGTAAAACGTTTCCCGTAATCTGCATACATCATTGTATATTTTTCACCATCCATTTTAAAATCTTTTTCATATAAAACATACTCCGGCTGCAGATAATATGGCATATTTGCATTTTTTGTTATGGTTTGTACCTGTACCACCGGTTCATCTTGCTTTACATTACCGGTCTTAGCATTCACAAGAGATGGAACCATTGCTGCAAAAGCTAGTGCAGGAATAAGCGCCATTTTTGCCGGTTTATTCATTTTAGGTAAAGATTGGTTCTTCTTCCCGCGAAATTTCAAATGATTTTGGAGATTATTATTGTTAATCGGGGTTATTTTCATACACACTACCTTTCCTTGTTATTGAGTATGAATATTATAATACAAAAAGCAGCATGTACTATTTATTGACAAAAAATTGATACATAATTTAAAATACTAAAATACGAGGTATTCTAATGAAAAGTAAAAAAATTATATTATTTATTCTTGCTGCCATACTGGCATTGATAACAGCATTTTTAATTTGGAACATCTTTTTAAAGCCACAACCGCAAAAAGAGATTATACCTGTAGTTGAACAAGAATCTGCATTGTCTCCTGTAAACCGGGATGAAGTTAAAAAGCCTGAAGAATCCATACAAGAAGATTACAAACAGGAAACGCCAAAACAGAAAGCTGTAAAAAAAGTTACACAAAAGAAACCTACGGTAAAACCTGCACCTCCAGAAAAGTTGCAGGAAACACTTCCTGCAACAAACCCGGTTGTTCAAAAAACAGAAGAGCCGGAGGTACAGCAGGAAGGCGTAATTGTACCAGTTCGGTACACATCTAAAAATACTTATAAGTATGTTTATACACCAAACAGATTTTAATTATGAAATATCAGGGTCTTGCTTTTAAGAACAGAAAAATTGATTTTCACAAACTGAAACAATATGGCTTTCGTCAAAAAGACGGAAGTTATATTTTCAATACAAAATTAAAAAAAGGAGAATTTGAACTTATTTTAAGTATCTCCAAAATTGATGATTTAGATTATAAAATCATTGAAACATCAACCGATGAAGAATACGAACCGGCATATATTAAAAATGCTGAAGGGAAATTTGTCGGAGAAATCAGACAGGAAGCCGAAGAAATAATATCTGATATTGCAGCCAGATGTACTGTTTTTACCCCGTTTTTAAGTGAATATACATACAGAGTAATTGATTACATAAAAGAAAAATACTCTGATGAGCCTGAATATTTGTGGGAAAAATTTCCTGATAATGCAGTTTTTAGAAACAAAAATAATCAGAAATGGTACGCAGCCATTCTAACAGTCCAAAGAGGCAAAGTAGGACTTGAAGGAGACGGAAAATGCGAGGTTATAGACCTGAAAGGGCCCCTGGAAAAACTAGCAGCATTAATTGACAACAAGAATTTTCTCCCCGGTTATCATATGAATAAAAAACACTGGTACACTATAAGGCTTGACGGTTCTGTCAATTTAGACGAAATCTTCAAACATATAGACTCCAGCTATGATACAGTAAACTAGACACTGGAAAAACTCTCCTGAATGTATTATTATGAATATTATGGGTGAGGGTTTATTATGAAAAAAATATTAACTATTTTTATTATGTTATTAATTACTGCCGCAGTTTGGGCAGGAGAATATACGGTACAAAAGCTTCCGAACGGTCAGACTGTAGTGGTTTATCCTATCAAAGATAACCCTATTGTAACAATTGATACTTGGATTAAGACAGGCTCAATCAATGAAACTGATGAAAACAACGGAGTTGCACATTTTTTAGAGCACCTTTTCTTTAAGGGAACAAAATCACATCCGACAGGAGATATGGACAGAATTCTTGAATCAAAAGGTGCTGTTGTTAATGCTGCAACAAGTAAAGATTTTACACACTATTACATAACAATTCCATCCGAATACTTTGATACTGCTATGGAACTGCATTCTGATATGCTGTTACACCCGCAAATTCCAAGAAAAGAACTTGAAAAAGAAAGAAAAGTTGTACTCGAAGAAATTGCAAAAGACGGCAACACTCCTTCTAAAAAAGTTTACGATAACCTGAATGATATGATGTATACAAAGCACCCGTATAAAAGAAAAGTTATCGGCTCTGCTGACATCATAGGTACAATAAGAAGAGAAGAAATTCTTGATTATTTTAACAATTATTATGCACCATCTAACATGATAACCCTTGTTGTTGGTGATGTTGATACAGAAAAAGCAATTGCAAAGATTCAGCAGTCATTCAATCAGGAATACAAAAAGCCAATTAAAAAGACATTTAGAAAAGAGGGGCAGCTTCAAACCCAGAAACGAAAAATTGACTACACTGATACTGAATACGGTTATATGATGATTGGTTTCAGAGGAGTAGATATCAATAATAGTGAAACTTATGCACTTGATGTTTTATCAGAAATCCTCGGAGGAGGTAAATCATCCAGATTATACCGTGATATTAAAGAACAAAAAGGGCTTGCTTTCTCTATATCTGCTTCCAACGGAAGTTACAGGGATGACGGCATATTCTATATTAGTGCAAACTTCACTCCATCAAGTCTTGAAAAATTAGAAAAAGCTATTTTTGAAGAGATTGCAAATATACAAAAATACGGAGTTACAGATGAAGAGTTGAACAGGGCAAAAAATATGCTTGTTCAAGATACATACTACTCAAGAGAATCAACTTCAAATATATCTTCTGAGCTGGGCTATATTATGACGCTTTCAAACAGCTCTATAATTTATGACACATATGTAGAAAATATTAAAAAAGTTACGGCTCAAGAAGTTGTAAATGCAGCAAGAAAATTTCTCGGAACAAATAAGAGTGCTGTATCTATAGTACTTCCTAAATCAATGGAAGGTGTCAGCCAGACAAAAGAAACAAAAACTCACTCAGCTACTAAAATTTCCGAACACAATGGTACTGTCAAATACCAGATTGATAACGGCTCTACTTTATTAATAAATCAAAATAAAAATAACGATATTATTGCAATTAGCGTTATTGCAAAGGGCGGCGAATTTCTTGAAAAAATTCCGGGAGAAGGTACGCTCACAGCAGCTACAATGCTTAAAGGGACAAAGAAATTTTCTGCGCAGGAACTCGCTCAAATTCTTGATGAAAACGGTATTATAATTGAACCCGGATGCAGTGAAGATTATTTTGTGATTAATATTCAAACTACTACTGCTCAAATAGATAAAACAATGGAAATTCTGGATGAAATCATAAATAATGCAACTTTTGATGATTATGAAATAGAAAAAAAGCGTTCAGAACTTCTTAACAAAATTAAGCAGAGACGTGATGTTCCAATGAATATCGCATTAGAAAATTTTCAGACAATAATTTTTGAAAACAGTGTTTATTCACACTCAAATAAAATTCTTGAAAAAACACTGCCATCAGTACAAAAAGATGATATATTGAAATATTACAATAAAATTCTGGACTCAAAAAATGTTGTTATTTCTATAAATGGTAATGTTGATGCTCAAAAAATGATTTCAGAATTCGGCTCAATTTTGAAAAACAAAAACAATCCTGTTGTGAATTATTCAAATTTTAGAATATCAAAAGCGTCAGCGCCAAAGACTGTTTCACAGGACATAAAGGATTTACAGACCGCATGGTTATTTCTTGGCTGGCAGACAGCCGGAGTTCAGAACAAAAAAGATTTTGTTACACTCAAAGTTATGAATACAATTTTAGGTTCAGGTATGAGCTCAAGACTTTTCAGAAATCTGAGAGAACAGGACGGACTCGCTTATCAGTTAGGTTCAAGCTATTCGCCTAAAATGCTTGGCGGTTCATTCTTCACATACATTGGAACTAATCCTGAAACGCTGGATTATTCAAGAAAGAAAATCCTGCATGAAATTGATAGATTTAAAATGGAATTTGTGTCAGATACCGAACTAAAAGATGCAAAAGACAGACTAAAAGGCAGCTTTGTTATTGCGATGGAAACTAACTCGGAAAAAGCTTCAAATATAGGATTATTTGAAACCTACGGCTTCGGATACGATTTCTTAAACGAATATGTAAAAATGATTGATCAAGTAACTGCTTCTGACATTATAAGTGTTGCTAACAAGTACTTTAATAACATTATCATTCAATCTGAAGTAAAATAGTTTGACAAAAAAACTGCAAAGTTTTAAAATAGTATTAAAGTTAGCCAAACCTAACATAGGAGATGAGAAAATGTTTATTCCACCGGTACTTGCATATAAGAATAATACACCGGCTGCGCAATTTCAGGGAAAAACATCTTCAATAACAGAAATTGCTGATTTAAGAGTTTTTCACCACCATATTTATGAATTTAAAAAGGGTATACGCAATCTAATTCTTACTACAGAGAAATCAAAGTATAAAGAAACAATTGCCAGCAGACTGCAAAAAGATAATATTGACTTTGTTATCCATGACATTGATAAGAATAAAATTAATGTTTATTTTGGAGCCAAAGAATGTATTGATGTTATAAAGACTTTTAATCCCAAGCTTAATGAGCTGAGTGCAGAACAGGATTTTATGCTTGGAATAATGCTCGGTTACGACAGAGTCAAACAGTGTGCAAGGTATATGAGAATTAAAAACGGCGAGATTAAGCTTGGCAAGAAACCTCTTTAAGCTCAAATTTGATAACTTTACACAAATCATCCAGACTTAATTCAACCTGATATCCGATTTTACCTGCACTGAAAATTATTGTTTCAAAGTTTTGTGCTGATATGTCAATTACGGTTGTGAAAAATTTCTTCATCCCGATAGGAGAACAACCTCCGTGAACATAGCCCGTTAATGGTAAAAGTTCTTTGGATTTAAGCATTTCAACAGACTTTTCACCGACTGCCGCAGCAGCTTTCTTTAAATCCAATTCTTTCTCAACCGGAATCATAAATACATAGTGGTTTCCTGACTTAGCAAGTGTAACAAGGGTCTTAAAAACTCTTTCCGGATTTTGATGTAGAACAGCAGCAACTTCCGTTCCGCTAACTGCATCTGTGTCAGCATAAGAATAGTGGTTATATTTAACCTTTGCTTTATCCAGCATTCTCATTACATTTGTTTTAAATTCACTCATTGTCTTTTTATCCATTCCATAATAATATTTACCAGATATTCCTGCTGGCTCTCTGTAAGCTGAACGCCTTTTTTAAAATGATGCCATTTTTCTATACAGCCCCTGCAGCAAGTTGCCGTTGCATGCTGTGCTATAAAAACAGGGTGCCCTTTCATTGGTGTTTGTTTCCCGTCATTGGCAATCTCTGCCGGAGCAATTCTTTTTGAGATAAAATCTTTAGCATGAGATTTAATCGTTTCGATTCCTTTTTCTTCTATGTAAAGTTTTTCTTTCTCCTTGAGTTTAAATTTACTCCGGAATTTTGAGTTAGCAAGTTTATCGAAAATATCCATATGTATATTTTAGCACCAAGTTTAAATTTTACCTAAAACATCGGCTTTTAGAGCTTCCTGAAATTCTTTTCGGTATAAAAAACCAAGGTGTGAACCATTACTTACGCATACAAGGTGTTTTCCTGCCAATGTTTTTAATCTTTTTATCTGCCCTTCTGTTGCAAAGAAATCATCAGGTGAATGATAAATTCTGTAATTATCATTATTTACAAGATAATCTGCAAGAGAATAAAGACTTGTTTCATATCTCATATTTTCAAGCGAAGAGCCGTTTAAGAGATATTTTTCTACATAATCTCTGTAGCTCATATTATTTATTGCTTCATAGATATCAGTCTTTTGTCCTTTTGCAATATTTTCAATAGTAAAAATTAAATCCGAAAGTTTTTGCCTTAGCAGGAATGTTGTTATTAACTTTCCTTCCTGTTCTGTAAAAGGAAGAGCTGAAATATTCATATCAGGATTATTTTCTTTCATCTTTGTAATTTGCAGTATTTTAGCTGCCGTAACTGCTGTTTTATGTTTAACTTCCGGAGAATTATTATCAAGCTCATCGCTATTTTTATCAAGCTGCTCAACTGCATAAACTAGTTCAACAGGCGGACTGATTGCAATGTATTTAGTTATGCCGAGCGTATTATTCTTGCTTTCTTTTTCTGCAACAAAAAGAGATGAAAGAGCTCCGAAAGATGTTCCGATAATAATTTTTTCATCGAACTTACACTCATATTTATTTTCCAGTTTGTCCAGAATTTTATGAGTAACAAGCTTTATATTATCAGCATCCTGAGAAGGTATTCCAGGACAGTACCCTTCCGGCATACTTCTTACAAATTCCCAGTGGAAGTGGCTGCCAAGCATTACAATAGAATACCCTTCATCAAAGAACATTTTTGCAAATACTGTGGAATGATGTGTATTGTATCCTTCACCAATTGACGGATAAAGAATAATAAGCGGTGCATTTTTATCCTTTTGAAGAATATAACGGAATTTATATTCATCTCGCTCCGGCACGATTGCAACAGATGAAGTTTTTATCCTCTTTGCAAAACTTCTATTCCATATAGAAAGTTCATTCCAGATAGATTTATCGATTTCAGGATTATCAAAAAGCGCTGTACGCATAGAATCTACAATTGGCGATTGCGGTTTAAAATCTTCAAGAAGAATATCAGGCGTAAGTTCCGGTTTTTGAATAATTACCAATTCATCAATATCAGCTGCTGCACCTGTAATTTCACCAACCTCATCTTCTTGTGTTTCTGTCTGAGCAGTAATTTCTTCGGCAAGAGCTGACAGCTTATCTTCTTCAACAAGCTTTGCCTCTGTTTCAAGAAGGTTCTGACGGTCTAAATTTGCATTTTTTATATAATTTTCTATACCATATAATTTTTTTTGAATATCATAAGGATCGGCATAAGTTGATTCAAGCATCTGAGCAAGGGGCTGCATATAGGAAGTTCTATTAACCATCAATCCAAACTTTACAAGAGCAGTAATAGGAGTAGCTAAGTATACAGAAGGATCTAACGCGGCTTCTATTGCCCTTCCACATAATGAACGAGGCGTACACGCATTTAATACCGGCATTACCATATAAGAGCCTGATTTCATTTTGCACTTGCAGAGAGCCTGTTCCATATTCTCCGTAGTCGGCTTTACCTTAAGCAGCTTACTTGCAGGATCAAAAAGCCCTCCAAGCCCGATGGTAGAATTTGTTAAGAACCGTATTGTTTCGTTTTTAACCCCTTCTCCATCCTTTTGAAGCAGACAGCTGGCAAGCCTTTTGGGATATTCAATATTATTATAAGCACTTTGAATTCTATCCATACCATATTGAGGCATTATTGATGCCCACAAAATATGTACAGGCCGTGCAATATATTTATTCAAACGGCTGTTAAGGTTAAACATCTTCCTGTTAAACCCTTCAAATTTATCTTCACCCACATACATTCTGGCATAATCAGGATATTTAGGCGTACTGACCTGAGCTTTTTCTACCTGTGCTAAGACAGGAAACGTCAGGTTAAAAAGTAATACAAAAGATAGTATAAACGATATGAACTTTGAATACATAATTTACCTCAACAATTAATTTTATTGATAGAGGTTCAAAAATGTTATTGCTCAACCCGCTAGAAGAACAGGTTATTCTGGTTTTTCAGATTCTTTGACATCCTCCAGAGGATGTTTAAATGAGCAAGTTCTGCTTGAGCAGACTTCAAAATTACCGTTCTTTGTGACTTTTTTGACAAGAAGCTCTCCGCATTCAGGACATTTGTTTCCGGTAGGTTCGTCCCATAAAGCATAAGAACATTCCGGATAACGATTACACCCGAAAAAGATTTTTCCGTATTTGGATTTCTTTTCTATGATAGTACCTTCTCCGCATTTCGGGCACTTAACACCTGTAGAGCGTATATATTTTTTACGGTTCTTGCATTCTTTACATTCAAGATATTTGCCGTAAGGGCCGACTTTCATAACCATCTCACTGCCACATTTTTCACATTTTTCATCAACAGTTTGCTGCTCTTTGCCTTCTCCTTCGACATCATCAAGTTCCACGCTATTATTTAACGAAATAATAGTTTTACATTCAGGATATCCCGAACAGCCAAGGAATTGCGTACCGAAACGGCTGGTCTTAACCAGCATTACTTTTCCGCAGTTAGGGCATTTTTTGTCACTTTCAATCACAACTTTTTGAGCTGTTTTCATAACAGAATTTACCACTTCCATAAACGGAGTGTAAAATTCTTTCAAAACAACATTCCAAACAGCTTTCTTCTCTGCAATTTTGTCCAGTTTTTCTTCCATGCCTGCCGTAAATTTATAGTCCATAATATCGGCAAATTGGCTTACAAGCTGCTTACATACAGTTCTGCCAAGAAGTGTCGGCACCAGAGCTTTATCCCTCTTCTCAACATATTTACGAGTTTGAATTACCGTAATAATAGTTGCATAAGTTGATGGACGCCCGATTCCATGTTCTTCCAGAGCCTTTACCAGAGAAGCTTCGTTATATCTCGGAGGTGGCTGGGTAAAATGCTGTTTTGGTGTAATTTCCTTACACTTAACCTTATCTCCCTGTTCTAAATCAGGAATTTTTGCATCTGCATCTTTTTCATCTTCTTCTGCATCATTGTAAAGCTTCAAAAATCCATCAAATAAAATTTTGCTGGTGCCTGCTTTCAAATTATAATCGCCAGCTTTTATATCAATTGTCTTGTTTGCAATCTCTGCCGGTGCCATCTGTGATGACATAAATTTATCCCATATAAGCTTATAAAGCTTGTACTGGTCAGGCTGCAAATATTGCTTAATACTTTCCGGAGTGCGTTCCGGATAAGAAGGCCTGATAGCTTCGTGAGCATCCTGTACATTTTGTTTTCCTTTTACATATACGTTAGTCGTTGCTGGATAATATTTTTCGCCGTAATTTTGAAGTATAAAACTCTTTGCCATCTCATGCGCATCATCCGAAATTCTTACAGAATCTGTTCTCATATAGGTAATCAAACCAACTGGAGTTCCTTCAATTTCAATACCCTCATAGAGTTTTTGCGCAACCTGCATTGTTTTAGAAACACCAAATCCAAGCTTTGAACTGGCTGCTCTCTGTAAGGTCGATGTTATAAATGGTGCTGTAGGCTTACGTTTTGTTTCTTTCTTGGTAACTTTATCAACAATAAATTCTGTTTCAGGATTGAGCAAAAATTCTTTAATCTTATTTGCTTCTTCCTCATTTTTTATTTCGATTTTCTTGTTTTTGTATTTGTTAACCTCAGCTTCAAACAGTTTACCGTCTTTATCCATAATAGTATGAATAGACCAGTATTCCTGCGGTATAAAAGCTTCAATTTCTTCTTCTCTTTCACAAATCATTCTAAGAGCAACTGATTGTACACGTCCGGCAGAAAGTCTGTAATTACCTAACTGTTTCCATAGAACAGGAGATAATTTATAACCTACAAGTTTATCCAAAATCTGCCTTGTCTGCTGTGCTTTTACCCTGTCCATATCAATTTGTCTTGAATGTTCTACAGCATACTTAACTGCTTTTGGAGTAATTTCGTTAAACTCTATTCTAAATACTTTATCATCCGGCACCTGCAAAAGTTCCCTCACATGCCAGGCAATAGCTTCTCCTTCTCTATCAGGGTCGGATGCAAGATAAATTTTATCAGAGCGCTTGGCTAAATCATTCAGTTTTGTTACTACTTTTTTCTTTTCTGGAATAACAACATATGTGGGCTTAAAGTCATTATTTACATCAAAACCAAGAACATTATCAGGAAGGTTTCTTACATGACCGAAACTGGCTTCAATCTGGTAACCATCGCCCAAAATCTTTTTAATAGTTTTAGATTTTGCAGGAGACTCAACAATTACCAAAGCTTTTTCTTTTTTAGATTTTACAGTTTTCTTTTCGGCTGCCTGTGCTGTCATGCTCTTTTATACCTGTCACCTTCCGTTTTTTCTATCAAGCCTTCAATTTCCATAACAGTTAATGTTGTTAAAAGGCTCTCTGTATCTAGTTTAGTATGTCCTTGAAGTTCATCAAAACTTTTCGGTTCAACTCCTATTATATCAAAAAGTAATTTCTCTGTTACTGACATTTGAGAAATATCACATAAAGTATTTTCCGATTTTACAAGCTCCCAGTTAAGCACATTCAAAATATCATTACCCGAAGTAACAATCGATGCTCCATCCTTTACTAGTTTATACACACCTTCCGTATTCACATTATTAATTGCACCAGGTATACACATAAGTTCTCTGCCCTGCTCTAATGTCAAATTGGCAGAAATCAAAGCTCCGCTTTTTAAAGCTGCTTCGCCAACAACAGTACCATAGGAAAGTCCGGTTACAATTCTGTTTCTTTGAGGGAATCTGAATTTCAAAGGTTCAAAAGTCGGATAATACTCTGTTATAACTGCACCAGAGCCGTTTTCAATTTTCTCATATAAGTGTTTATTTTCTTTCGGATATATAAAATCAAACCCGCTTGCAATAACTCCGATTGTTTTCAAATTATTATTTATTGCACTATCATGCGACGCTGCATCAATTCCGGCTGCTAAGCCGGATACAATACAAACATCAGTATTAGCCAGCTCTCTTATAATCTTTTTGACACTTTCTTTTCCGTTAAAGCTTGCTCTTCTTGACCCGACAAAAGCAACGGTTCTTTCTAAATTACAGGACGCCAAATCACCTTTGTAGTATATCGTCATTGGAGGGTTTGCAATTTGTGAAAGCATATATGGATAATCCGGACTATCAAAAGTTAAAATCTTAATATCTCTTTTTAATACATCTTCAAGTGCTTTATCGGGATTAATATACTTCTTTTTCTCAATGAAATTTTCGGCTTTACGCACAGACAAACCTTCTATCTGCCTTAAATCATTGAGATTTGCATTGAATGCTGTTTCAATGTTCCCGAAATAATTATAAAGTCTTTGTATAAAGGTAGAGTCTAACTGCTCTATGGCAGAAAATGCTATCCAGTATTTAGTATTCATCTACATCTTTGCCTTAATTCTCTCTACCAATTTAGAAACACTGTCTTTTTCCTCTTCCGGAATATCAAAATTCATATAATCTTCGAAATACTCAATTGCATCTTCGTAATCACCTCTTGCTAAGAACAAAATTCCAACCTTCTTATATGCAAGAATAAACTTATCATTAACAGCAATAGCCTTCAGGTAATTTGATATTGCCTTATCAATTTCATTATTACCTTCATAAGCCTGGGCAAGCGCATAGTATAAAAGCTCGTTATTATCTTTATACTCAATTACGTTTTCAAAGTTTGAAATAGCAGCCTCATAATCTCCCAGTTCAAAATATACATGGCCTAAATCATAATACGCGTCATAATTTTCAGGTTCACCATCCAGAACCCTTTCAAGTTCTACAATTGCATCTTCCCACCTTTGATCTTCAATATAAACCCTTGCAAGAAGATGAGCTATGGCAAGATTATCTTGAAGTTCATAACTACCGCGTTGAAGAGTGCCCAGAGCAGACGGCAGATCACCGGCTTTGTAGTACAAATCAGACAAATTTATATATGCCTGCGCAAGTTCAGGATCTAACTCAATTGCCTTGGTATAAAAATTTTCTGCCTGTTCAAAATTTCCAAGGCAGGAATATGCAACCCCCATATTATTATAAATATCTGCATTATCAGGTTCAGTTTCTAAAACACAACTAAACGCATCAATAGCTTCTTTATACTTACGCTCCCTAAAGAGCCCCATTGCCTTATCTATTTTTTCAGACATTTATAAATCCTCTTCGTCTTTTGTATCGATATTATGAATAATTGTTCTTACATTTCCCTCTGCAACAAAGTCTTTAGGGTTCATTGTCATTTTAATCTTGTCTGCAATAATATCTTTATCCTGCTGAACAATCTTTGAGCGGCCTACAAAATAAACTTCATTAGGTTTTCCTGTTTCTGCATCAGGGAATACCGAAACTTTTGGCCCCTGTGCAAAATAATCATCATACCATATTTTTACATGCCCGCTTCCAATATAAGAATTTTGTTTCTTGCTATATTGCTGATAATCCGAATGTATTGTTAATTTTTTACCGTCATCAGAAAGTGCTACTGTTTTAGTATTTCCAGACACACTCATTTCTTCAGTTATCGGATTATATACAAAATGGTGTCCCTCTGATTCGTTCTGAGCCTGTTTTACACGCGCATTTCCGATTAAATCAATCTTTCTCAATCCGCCTTTTTCATCTGCAATGATTACTGCTTTATCAGAGTATGAATCAATATCTTTATATTTCATTGTCACACCGCCAGTACAAACCATAACACTGCTGTTTATATCATATTCCTGAGTATCAGCATTTATAACCACAATAGGAGTATTCCCCTCAGTTATAATAGACTGAGCTTCCCCTTCTGCTCGTACAACTTTATTAATAAGAGATACCTTCAAAATATTTGCCTTAACTTCCCGTTTTTTATTTTCATTTACTTCATAAGCATAAGGTTTGTCATAGAAAGTTGCTGTATCAAGTTTGTTATTACGCCTAATTGTTACATCAGCTCTATCACTTTCAACAGTAAGGTTGTCAAGTTTAACTTTTACTCCGCCGTCAAGTTTTATCTTCTTTTCTTTATCTGAAAAAGTTTGAGTTTTGGAATCAATTATTAAATCTGAAGAAAATACTGCCATACTTGAAAATATTAACAGTAATAATATTAAAACCTTTTTCATTTAGCCCCTTTCTTATTGTTCAGCTGTATCGCAGAACCCGAAGTATCCTTGCCATCACTATCATATAATTTTGTTGTTGTTTTTCCCATGATTTTAAATTTTTCATAACCTGCACTGATTATACCTTTATCTGCTGTAGCAATCATCTCATTATTTTTCTTTATAACTACATGCCCCTCTGCAACAGTATCTTTATCAGAACCAGACCAGGTTAATTTATCAGTATTAAGTGAAGTTGAGTCTTCTAATACTATATATGTGTTATCGTAAAGTGTTATAACACCCGTCTTTTCATTATAAGTACCTCTTGAAGACTGAAAACTCATAGAAACTTTATTTTCTTTATAAAAATTTCCAATAACATTGTTCAATGTTGCAATGCTGTGATCATTGCTGTAATGCCCTGTTTCGCCATAAATTTCAAAATATTTATCACCGTCTTTTGTTTCCGTGATAATAATTCCGGTAGCATCAACTTTTTGTTCATCAGCAGAGCCTTTAAGCTGTGCACGGGAATAATTTCCTGTAATCACAATTGCGCTCATAAAAGCCCAGCACATAACCAATACAACACCTAACGCAGCTATAAGATAGGTGCGTTTTTTTTTGTCCAAATTCTTAATTCTCTCGAATATTCTCTTAAGAGTTTCCATAAAAACATTCTAACACAGGGGTAAATGTACATCAATCCTTAAGCCATTCTACAAACCATAAAGTTATTCTTAGGGTAAAAGTACATCAATGTTTAGCATTAAGATTTTATATAATCCTGAGTTTTTAATGACAAAATCTTCACAACCTCTTCTTTGCTGGTAGTTGACCCGAATATAATTGCAAACAAAGGATTATCAAGAGGATTTATTCTTCTCACCTCAAGAACATTTGAATAATTTGATAGAAATCTCTCATACTCAAAACCTTTGTATTTTTTCCGGTCAAAATTTGCAGGAACTTCTGCCATCGAGAAATAAAAAACATCTCTGGTCGCATTTGCAAGAATTTCATTCCAATTAGGTTTCTTCTGGTCATAAAAGTATTCATAAACATTTATACCCCAGGCATATTTTGCAACATCAGTTGTACACCATCCTGCAAAGCGCATTGGATTTACTTCTATAGGAATTATTTTGCCGTCTTTTGTTACACGCAGTTCTATATGCACCGGAAAATTTTTAATATTTTTAAGCTGTCCAATTTCTCTTAGAAGCAGACCAAATTTTGCCATATATTTTGTCATTATTCCGACTGACATTAAATAAATACGATCACTAACATCTTTCGAATTTAAAAACGGATGCTGGAATATATTAAGAATAACAGGTTCACCATCTCTGTCAAAATATGCATCTACTGCGTATTCTTCACCCTCAATCATTTCCTCTATGAGAAACTTTGTAGAATTAACAACATGACTTGGATACATCATAGCCGCCATTCTCATTTCTTTTTCCAGCTGAGATATAACATCTTTCCACTCTTTAGAATCTTTTATAGCATGGACGCCAAAGCTTAAAAAACCAACAGATGGTTTTACTACAACAGGGAAACGGATTCCATCAGGAGTCATTTTTTTAAGTTCATCGAACTCCACAGCCTTGAAATAAAAATCCGGGAACATTTCCTGAAGCATTTCCCTGAAAGCGATTTTATCTTTAAAAAGTTTTATGTAATTGCTTAAATTTGAATCCGGAAGATTTTTCAAAACCCAGGTAATTGCATTTTCAGAGTTTGAATATATAAGCGGATATTCCTGAGTTAAATAATAGTTCTTTGCGATATCAGAAGAAATTAAATCAAAAGCACCCTCCTCAATATCAGCCTCTTCTACAGCGGTGTTATCCAGCACCCCCCAATCATTTTGAACGATTGTATCTATTAAAAATTCTGATGCATAAGGTTTTTCTATAATTATCATATTCCAAGCCCCCGATATTTTAATTTATACCATAAGAGGCGAACTTGTGTAAAGCTCGCCTCTTTTTTATCATCTTACATCTAGTTATTTAATTATTTATCCATCGGGAATGCTCTTACGACTGTTACTGAACCGTCAACATTCTTTCTAACTCCTGTATCATTTTGGTCATCATCTAAATCTGCTGCATATGCTACCGGTGTGTATACTTGATTTAAATCTACGGATTTATTTTCAAAACTTCTTAAGACTTTAATGTTTTCATTATCATCTGGATTAACTGGATCTGGAGTTGGGTCTGGGTCCGGAGTTGGATCAGGATCTGGAGTTGGGTCTACCGGTTTTTCCGGGCCAACAAGATATGTATTTTCACCTTTTACCTGTGTACCGTCATTATGACCACCCTTACCATCTGTTAAATCATATGTAATTTCTTCATTGCCGTTTACTGTTACTACTTTCCCATCTCTGATGTTTGTATAGTTCAAAGTATAATCTCTGCCTGGGAAATCAACCTTCAATTTATCAGTTTCTTTTCCAACATTGATTTCTTTAGCGTGAACATCACCTGTAATTTCCATATATTGATTTGGGGCTGTTATATTGATGGTACCTGCGTTTGCACCAGTTAGTTTTACATCACCTTTTGACAAAATATTAGCATCTGTTGGAGTATTGATGTTTGTTATTGTTCCACCAGCAATATTAATATTACCTGCTGCTTCAGCTGCATTTTGGTTAGGAATATATTTATAATTTTCCATTACATTGATAATCGTATTTGCATCAGTTATACCGCCAATATAACCAGCTGATGAAAACTCATACTCATTTGCGGTTAATGTAGCCTTACCATCTGTTAATACATTTAAATTATCTGATTTCAACGCGATTTTATTAGCTGTTACGTCGATTGTTGTCATTATATGACCATTCTTAGCATGGGCAGTTAAATTTCCACCGACTGTTAAATTTCCATCCAATAATTGACCTTCTTCAAATTTATAGTTACCAATATGGATATTGTTTTCTGAGTTGATAGTTAAATTACCGCCTACTTTATTTTTGCCGATTACGTGAACAAAATGTTTGTATCCTTGAGGATTTTCTGATTTTGCAACTGTTTTAAGGTTCATATCTTTACCAACCTGAACATTACCAACTTCAAGGAAACCTCCGCCGTTTGTCATATTTAAATTTCCGTCAACTTTAGTGTTTCTTGCATACATCATTACCCCGTTACCGTCGACATCAACATCGCCTGTTACATGAAGTGCTTTGCCGTTTGCTACATAGTTTAATGCAACGCTGTCATCTGATTTGATATTTAAATTACCGTTAATTTTTCCACCACCAACTGTTTTTACAATACCTTTGTCAGCAATTACATAAACATCTCCGTCAACGTTAACTGTTTCAAGTCTTACGCCTTTTGAGGAATTTAAATTACCTGTAGAGAGATAATCCTGTCCGTTTTGTGTAATAAGTTTCATTCCGCTACCGGTTTTAATTGTACCTTCAACGACATTTATTGAAGGAGCAAGAATATTAAATTCACCGCCTACGTTTATATTAGAGTCTTGAATTTTAACAACACCAACAGCACTTGTCGTAGGAATTTTTGTTATATCCATTTTGCCGTCAACAAAGGTTGCTGTCATTGGCTGTGTAGTAATCATTGTATCACCGGCTGTTGTAAATTGAGCACCGTCAAATAATACACCGTTTGGATTTGATATAATCAAATTTGCAATTCCGGAATTTGCGCTTACTTGACCTGCAATAGTAGTCATACCCTTATTTACTGTATTCAAAATTGTGAGTCCATTTGCTCCGCCTACTGCATTAAAGTTTAAAGATTCACCTTTATTTACATTCAAATGATCCCAATTTACATGTGCATTGCCATTGAAGTTTAAATCTAAACTGCCATTACCTGCAACCTGTCCTGCATATCCGCCTTCAATTTTATTGATTGCTGCATCACTTAAACCTGCTGCATATGAAACCTGCATTGAGGCAAATAATGTGCTTAATACAAGTGCTGAAACTTTTCTTTTAAAATTCTTCATATTGAACTCCTCTATTTAAATCCCTTATTTATATAAAGTTGATAAAGTTCAAAGAATTGCCTTTTTGTAACAAATTATTACAATAAAAAAGTACCGCTTTTTGGTGCGGTACTTTTAACATTTATTATTAATAATTAATTTATCATCGGGAATGCTTTTACAACAGTTACAGAACCATCTACATTCTTTCTTACACCCTTATCAATCTTGTCATCATCAAGATCTGCAGCGTATGCCACCGGAGTGTAAACCTGATTTAAATCTACTGATTTATTTTCGAAACTTCGTAAAACTTTTACATTTTCATTATCATCAGGATCTGGAGTAGGAATTGGATCTGGTCCCGGAGGAGGAGTAGGGCCTTCCGGACCAACAAGATAAGTATTTTCACCCTTTATCTGTGTGCCGTCATTATGTCCGCCCTTACCATTTGTTAATTCGTATGTAACTTCTTCATTACCTTTTACTGTTACTACCTTGTTATCTCTAATATTCGTATAGTTCAAATTATAATCTCTGCCTGCAAAATCAACTTTTAATCTATCAGTTTCTTTACCTACATTAATTTCTTTTGCATGAACATCTCCTGTAATTTCCATATATTTATTTGGGGCTGTTATATTAATTGTTCCTGCGTTTGCACCAGTTAATTTTACATCACCTTTTGATAAAATATGTGCATTTGTAGGCGTATTAATTGCTGTAATTGTGCCCCCCGCGATATTTATATTTCCTGGAGTGCCTACAGTATCAGGGATATGAATATAATTTTCCATTATATTAACAACCTTTTCATCAACGGACATATCATCAGTTGATGTCAAACCGCCGATATAACCGTTTGCAGAAAATTCATATTCTTTTGCTGTCAGAGTTGCTTTTCCATCGGTTAACACATTTAAATTATCAGATTTTAATGAAATTTTATTCCCTGCAGTTGTATCAATTGTTGTCATCACATGTCCATCATGAGCATGAGCTGTTAAATTTCCTCCAACAGTCAGTTTTCCGTCAGCTAATTTTTGTGCATTATAATCATAACCGCCAATATGAATATTTTGAGAAGAATCAATATTTAAATCGCCGCCAATATTGGTATTGCCGATTACATGAACAAAATTGTTATACTTATTATCATGAATACCATTCTTTCCTAACGTTTTTAAATCAGCGTTTCCACTAACATTAACATCACCTATATCAACAAATCCATCATTGCTGGTCAATGAAAGATTTCCATTTACATCTGTATTTCTTACAAAAGTCATTTGGCCATCTGTTGTTGATTTCACATCGCCATTTATTGTCAGTTTTTCACCATTATTACGGTAGTTTAATGCTACAGAGCCTTTTGAATCGATATTAACATTACCGTTAATTGTTCCGCCATTGGTTGTTCTAACACTTCCCGTTGGAGTTTTGATGTATACATCACCATCTATAGTGACAGCTTCCAGCTCAACTCCAGGATACATAGCGTCCTTTGCCGGAGTTCCTAATGCAAGATAATCTTGACCGTTAGATGTAACAAACCTTAAAGATTTTGCTGTTAAATCAGAATTAACCGCATGAATTAACGGCGCAACAATATTATATTCCCCACCAATCTGGAAATCACTATTTTTTATTGTTATACCTACAAGTTGTCCATTGTTATCATATATTTGGTTAAATTTTTCTTTTTCTATATCAAGCTTGGATAAATCCTCTACTTTCAAATTTGATAAATCCTTTGTAGTAAGCATTAAATCGCCAGCGGTTGTAAATGTTGCTCCGTCAAATAATACACCATTCGGGTTAGCAATAATTAACTGGCCTATACCGGAATTAGCATTAATTTGACCATATATATTAGACATACCCTTGTTAACAGTATTCAATATGGTTAAATTGTTTGAACCATTTACCGCATTAAAATTTAAAGATTCACCTTTATTTACATTTAAAGAATCCCAGTTTACGTGCGCATTGCCATTAAAGTTAAATCGACATTTCCAGTTCCTTGACCATTAATACCTGCAAAGCCACCATTTACACCGTTTATAACAGCTCCGCCATTTCCATTTCCCAAACCCGTATCAATCGGTGACGCATTTACAGAAACAGACTGCATTGACAATAACAATGCACTTAATGCTGCTGCTGAGAGCTTTTTCTTAAGATTTTTCATACGTATTTCCTTCTTGCTGTTGAATGTATATCAATCATACTATTAAAAAATCTGAACATAAAAATATTTGCGCAAATATGCGCAAATATTAGCAAAATT
>OLSE01000974.1_pt1 | contig 27796 bp, 32 predicted proteins | sample 1673191 | NCBI WGS metagenome assembly OLSE01 (sample SAMEA3136764, study PRJEB25190) | human gut metagenome | biome: human gut; feature: human-associated habitat; material: faeces | place: Austria | collected 2013
ACAACTACATCCTTTATGCTTTTCTCTTTTTTTCATTCTATCACAAGCTCACCATTAATCATCAATTTTTTGATATTTTTTCTTTTCCCCCACTGTAAAACAGCCTCTGAGCGTTTCGTTATATAGAGGGGTACAAATAAGAGCAAGATCCACCCATGTTTAACAGTAATGTCGTTTGCCATCCTGTTCTCCTATGGGATTTATCTTGATGGGGATTTCCCCATACCCTCTCAATAACAGACGTTTCACTTGTCTGTTGGTTCCACCTAAAGGTGTTCACAGCACTATTTCTAATATCGGAAGGGACAGCCGATATTGAAATACGTGGATTCCCGGCGGGAGGAATAGTCTAAGCGAAAGGAGGAGTATGAGAACAAAAAACAAAGATAAAGAACTGAATCACAGACATTTTATAGGATTACGTCTTACAGATGTCGAACTGGATTTATTAGACCAAGGCGCTGCTTGTTTATCTGTTAGCCGATCAGAATATCTGAGGAAACTTCTATTGGAAAAGCAAATCAATCACCAAATTGAAGTTGTTGCAGACATGAATGATCTCAGAAAACTGGTCAGTGAATATGGAAAGATTGGATCAAACCTCAATCAGATCGCCAAGCATTTTAACAGTGGCGGCAGTCAGTCACGTGCTATAGAAAATGAAATCCATCAGTGCATCACGGACTTATTCCTATTGAGAAAAGAAGTACTGAAACTGGCAGGTGGTATGAATGGCAATCCTAAAACACATTAAAAGCAGAAATGCTAATTACTCGGCTGCTATCAATTACCTTCTGTTTGAACATGATGAAAAAACCGGGAAAAAGATTGTAGATGAATCCGGTCGAAGCATCTTGCGAAAAGAGTTTTATATGGATGGACTGAACTGTGATCCGATGTCTTTTGACAAAGAATGCGAACTGACAAATGCTCATTTTCATAAGAATAAGAAACGTGAAGACATCAAAAGTCATCACTACATTATCAGCTACGATCCAGCCGATGTTACAGAAAACGGTCTTACCGGAAAGAGAGCACAGGCAATCAGTTTGGAACTTGCAAAGCAGATGTTTCCCGGATATCAGGCACTGATAGTTACTCACACCGATGGCCACAATGAATCCGGAAATATCCATACTCACATCGTTATCAACAGTGTGCGAAAGGCTGCAGTGGAAAGGCAGCCATATATGGATAAACCACATGAGGAAGCCGCCGGTTACAAGCATCGTTCCACTGATAAATTCATGAGCACTTTTAAGAAAACTGTCATGGATCGGTGCCAACAGGAAGGACTTCACCAGATAGATCTTCTTGCTCCGGCTGAAAGAAAAATCACGCAGAAAGAGTATCTGGCACAGAAACACGGCCAACAAAAACTTAATGAGATCAATCAGAAAATCATCGAAGATAGTCTCAAACCAACATCCACCGTGTTCCTTACACAGAAAGAATATTTACGAAATGCGATTGATGAATGTGCTGCCACATCCAATAGTTTTGATGAATTCCAATCTAAACTTCTGGAACAATTTCAGATCTCTGTGATTGATCATCGGGGCAGATACAGCTATCTTCATCCTGATCGACAGAAGCGGATTACTGAACGTGCACTGGGAACACGATATGGAAAAGAACACCTGGAACAGACCTTCTTACGCAAGGATCCATTGACCATTCTCTACGTCAGATCTCACCTTCGCCTGGTTGTAAATCTCCAGACAAATGTGAAAGCAATGCAGAGCCCGGCTTATGCTCATCGGGTAAAACTTTCTAACCTGCAGCAAATGGCAAATACCATTATCTATGTGCAGGAGCATGGATTTGATACGCAGTCAGATTTGAAAAATACACTGCTTGCAGCAAAGCAGGAACTAAAAGAAATGCAGACACAGGTTGCTCAGCATCGGTCCGATCTAAGGATCCTCAACGATCAGATCCGTTATACCGGTCAGTACTACGCAAATAAGAAAGTTTATTCCCAATTTTCAAATGCAAAGTACAAAGGAAAGTACCGAAAAGAACATGCGAAGGAAATTCAGAAATATGAAGAAGCCAGAGATTGGCTGAGATCCTTTTATCAGGATGGAAAGATGACAAGCCTAAAAACTCTGACTTTACAAAAAGAAAAACTGCAACAGCAGATAGCTTCCGAAGAAGAAGCAATAAGCAGCTTGAAAGAAAAATTAAAAGATCTGGATACTGCCGATCAGAATGTTGATGCCATTCTTCAGATGCAGATTCCGGAACCAGTGAGATCAAAAACCAAAGATCTCGAACGATAATTATCACAAAACAAAGGAGGAACTATCACATGACACAAGAAGAATTTAATGTTGTATTTGAACTTCAGATGAGAAAGTGTGCCGATATTCTGGCACATAAAAAGAAAGAATATACCGGTGATAATATTGACCGCCTCAGTGCATTCAAGATTGCTGCCGCTTTACAAAACTGTGATCCAAAAGCAGCACTGGCAGGTATGATGTCGAAACATGTCGTATCCCTTTACGATATGTGTTATTCCACTCTGTTACATTTTGACATGGAACAGTGGGATGAAAAGATTACAGACTGCATCAACTATCTGATTCTTTTAAAAGCTCTAGTAAAGGAGGAACAGGCCTATGGATCACATTGAAACAGCTATCTTAAACTGCTATGGGATCCGGGAAGCAGAACAAAATATGGTCTTTGCTGCCAGACTCACACAACACGGTCATACAATCCAGAACATGGCAGATCTGATGGATCTTTACCATCAATCCTACAGTCAGAAGACCGTAGAAAACATTGCAGGGCTTCCGCATCCAACCGTGCAGAAATTCATGGTCATTACCGTAGCTGTTGTTGGTGCAAGCAGACGCTTCCTGGCACAGATCACAAGACATCAGAACGAAGTAAAGTACATGAGTGCATCTCTGCAGTACAGCAATTATTCCGGTCATGCTGCATTTGCTATTCCATATGGAATCATGAAAGCAGATAAAGAAATCCAGGATATTTACAAGAAAAGCTGTCAGTCAGATCTGGATCATTATGCAGAGCTTTGTGAATTAGGTATTGATCATGATTCAGCCGGATATGCTACACCTCAGGGACTTCGAAACGTATTGATCATCAGCGCGACACCTTACCAGTGGAAGCATATGATTGGCCAAAGAACCTGCCGAAGAAATACGGATGAAACAAGGATTGTGATGCTACAGATCTGGCAAAGATTGTACAAATTAAGCCCAATCCTTTTTGCACCGGATCTTACCGGTCCATTCTGTCAGAGAGGAAGCTGCATGGAAAAACAGATGTCCTGCCAGAATCCCATTTCAAAGCTTTGGATACCGTCAGATATCTTAAAAGCAGATTATCCATTGCTCATCAGGAAGGAGGTGAGCAGCCATAAAGATTAAACTGATTGACTTTGGTCTGAAAGCAGATCATCATCCCTTCCGGCCACATGAAAATGATGCCGGTGCGGATGTATTCATGCCTTATGATTGCGTATTAAAGCCAGGCGAAGTTGCGAGAATTCCGCTTGGATTTGGTCTCATCATCCCGGATGGATTTGCCGGATATGTCTTTCCACGAAGTAGCATGGCTGCAAAAGGACTGGTATGCGAACTTCCACCGATTGACTCCGGTTACCGTGGTGAGATCCATGCCATTATCAGCAACGTGAGCACATCTTCTCAGATCATTCATAAAGACACACGCGTCGGTCAGCTGGTGATCACACCGGTTGTGATCGCAGACTTTGTCCTGAATCTCGGTGAAGAACGAGGAACTGGGGCTTTTGGAAGCACAGGAGAATAATACTATGATTACATTTGGAAGAAAATTAAAACACTTAAGACAGAAAAATCATCTCACCCAGAAAGAACTTGGCATGGCTGTTGGCTTTCCCGACAGCTGTGCTGATATCCGGATTGCTCAGTACGAAAGCGATGTTCGAACACCAAAAGAGGATCTTATGAAACTCTTCGCATCAACACTCGGTGTTCCGATTGAACTCTTTACCGTACCGGTACTCTCAGAACCCAGAGAGTATGAAGCAGCATCTTTCTGGATGCATGAACTAGGAGCAGAATTAGAATAATTGCTTATAACAGAAAGATGAGACCTTGGAATAATTCCTTATCTCACCTTTCTGTAATTCTGTCTTTTATCTGTTTTATAGCATCATTTTTCTTCAAGTGAACACCATGTTTTATAATATTTGAATGATATTGCTACTTCTAATACTCCACATACCGGTGATCCATCTTTCGATTCTTTGTCTTTGATGTGTTGAAAAATAGCACTTTTTTTCATCTCTTCAGAATAAGAATTTTTTAATTCAATATTTTCTTTTACCCATTTTTCAAACGACAGTCTAGTTTCTTCTGTTTCAAAAATTAGAACAGGCATTTGCTGACCTGAGCGATTATTACATTGTTTTTTCCCATATGCAAATAAAGGTAACAGTTTACCACTTAACGATTCTAATTCTATATAATAATAAAATAAACCTTGTTCTATCATATACTTCTTTTCGGGTTTAGGAATTAAACATCTTCCCATATCCATATACCATAATTCCGTTTCATATAAGGTAGTTGTTAAATACCTTAATTCTAAAGGTGCATATAGCATCCTTTCATCGTCATAAAAATAAGCTAATGTTTCATATCCGTCATTTGACTCTAATGCATATAATTGATATTCTGGCGATTTTTTGCAGTAACTATGCTTATCAATGTCCCATTTCGTTTCTGACCAATTTTGTGTGTTTTCCAAAAAATATAAGAATTTTTCTGATGGCGTCATATCCATTCCAAATCGTCTTCTCCACAAATATTCTGTATGCTCATAACTTGCTGTTTGATTTCTTGGAGTGTTTATATCATTCACTCTAGTATATATTGCTCCCGCTATAAGGTGCTTTTTTCTGTCATGACTCTGTGAAAAATTATTTGCAAGAAAATATGGCGTATTTCTTGTACTATGTATAATCAAAACATCAAGTTCATGATTTTCTATTTCTACTATCTGTACCGAAACTTTAGGTACATATCCACCGGCAAATGGTTTTGATCTTAAAAATTCTGTCACTGATTTTGTCGTATATCTTGTATAAGTTGTATTTTCAATTCCAGTTACTATACCATCATCATTAGCACCATAAATCAGATATGCATCCCGGCCATCAATATTATTTGCCATACATATGATGTCAATCAACTTATCTTCCTTACAATCTGTGTAATCTTCTTTATAATCCCAATAAGTCCCCTCATAGCCTCTTTGTAAAAGATCTTGAACAATTCTATTAATTTCCTGTGTTTGCACAAAATCCCTCCTTTTTAGAATTCAAATATAATTGCTTATTTGTAATATAACATATAATCAAGTTAAAGCATATTCTTGTTTCTTTAAGAATAAACAGGCCTGGACTTTCTTAACTGCACATGATAAAATTATAGCCGTAAAACATATTTAAAAAGTCCTGGACTTTTATATACGAACATGATAAAATATGTCTATCTTAATAAGAAAGGAGTTACAAATATGCCCTATGCGGTTGACCTATTTTGCGGAGCTGGCGGTTGTTCAGAAGGCTTAATCCAAGCTGGATTCCACATTTTGTTTAGCTCAGATATTAGTGATATGGTCGAATTAACATATACTCACCGACACGAACAGCTTGGACTTATACAGGGTAAAAACACTTGGTTTGAGCGTTCTGATATCAGGGATTTGACTGGCAATGATATTCGTAAATATATAACAAATTTAGAAATATTTAAAGGCAAAGAGATGCCAGAAATTGACTTAATGATTGGAGGGCCTAGCTGTCAGGGCTTTTCACGTGCAGGACGCCGAGATAAATCTGATCCCCGCAATATGCTTTTTGGAGAATATGTACGAGTGATTAATGAAATTAAACCCAAATATATTGTTCTCGAAAATGTTGAAGGTTTTGTTGACATGCAATTTATAGGCTATAAAGGGATTACTGGTATTGAGTATCCTGATGGAAGCGTGACTCCTTTTATTCTTCGAAGTGAATTAAGCGAAATTGGTTATGATACGCTTGAACCTAGAATACTAAATGCTGCAGACTATGGTGTTCCTCAAAGAAGAAATCGAATTATTTTTATTGGATACCGCAGAGGTTTAACACCACCTCAATATCCTGAACCAACAGTAAAACCTAATGAACAATTGAGTTTATTAGATGCAATTGGAGATTTAATTACTGATTCTCGAAAAAGGCATGCTGTCAATCCAACACATACCAAATATCAGCAAGACAGTATTAATGGACGTACTCCAGGAATAGATGGCAAGCCAATACCATCAAAAAAACTCCTAAATACAGAATTGTCAAGACAAACAGATGTTGTTCGAGAACGTTTTGAATTATTTGCACCTGGCGAATCTGGTTCAAATTTAAAGAAGCGCATCATGGAACAAGGTATTGATATTTCAGAAAAGCCCGCATTGATAAATCTTTGTTGCGAAAAAACTAATTTATCACCTGAAGAAATCGTTTCTATATTCAAACAACCTGGCGCGTGCAAAGAACTAGTTGAAATTCTTCTTACCAAAAAAAACATACGTCAGCGATGGGATCCTAATCAACCATCTGCTACTATTGTAACAATAGCGGATGATTATATTAGTCCATGGGAACCAAGGACATTTAGTGTTAGAGAAATGGCACGCTGCCAATCTTTTGATGATTCTTTTGAATTTCTTGGAAAAAGAACAACTGGTGGTTTACTCCGGCGCAAAGAAGTTCCACAATATACTCAAGTAGGCAATGCTGTTCCGCCATTATTAGCAAAAGCAGTCGCTCTTGAAATAAAAAAAGTTTTATAAAAAGACGGATATTCATGATACTTTAATCAATGAATATCCGTCTTTTTAATATATATTATTTTATTAAAAACAGCTACTTTATTAGCTGTTTTTTTGTTTTCTCAAATCTACCTCTTTAAAAGATGTTTATATGCCAATTCTCCCTTAAATATGATGCTTATATGCCAATGCTTTTTCCCATATATAACATTATAATTGCAATAAAGGAGGAATGATGCATGTATTTACCAGATGAAAAATCTATTGTTGGTCGAAATCTACAAATTTTAATTAATCAAAAGAACTGGTCCATTAAGCAAGCAGCTAAAGAACTTAACTATGATCGAATAAATCTTTCTAAAATGCTCAGTGGCTCTCAAAACTTTAGGATTAAAACATTAGTAAAATTTGCTCATTTTTTCGATGTACCTGTATTTTTATTATTTAATCGATTGTTTGAAGATGAGCAATATCGGAAAGATTTTTCTTTTGTAGATGAAGACTATATGTATGTCTTCAGGGTGAATTTCAAAGCCACCTCTGTTAAACAATCATTAATAGACCTTGATTCAACTACTGTATCACATATTATAAATGGACGTCGAAACAATCCTACCATTAGTACTTTACATCAATTTGCTGAATATTCCAATACTTCTCTCTCAGAGTTATTTAAAACCGAAATTGACAAAATTATTATTAAACAAAAAGAGGAGGATGACATATGATTTTTACACCTTATAAGGATGAATTAACAATCATCAACAGAATACAAAAGATTCGAAATACTGATTATGTTTTATTACGTTTAACTTCAACTATGATCGGTAAAAACAATTTGGATGCCAATGAATATTTTCGCGAGATGTTATTAAATCACAATATCGTGAACTATGAAATGTTGGAAAATGGAGGATCTAATGGTACCGACTTTTCAAGTATCCTTATTCTGCCCAATAGTGTACAGTCTGTAAAATTGAAATTTTATAGAGTAAACAATGCAAGAGGCGATCGACGTTTTTCTATTGAAACTATAAAAAGAAAAAGTCAAAATGGGATTTTGAACGAAGGAGATCTTCTTTATATATCCGTATATATGGATGAATATGATCAACCTAAGATTTTCATTATCAATTTAACTCATAATTCACCTTCGGAAGAAGATATTTGTACAGCTGTAGGAACTGATCCTATAACTCAGAAATTTAACGAAATTAAACCTCGTCTTAGAGAAATTGTCCACGGCGGGTTTTATAACAATTCTAAAGGTTCTGGTAGTATAGCACCTAAAGATGTCGGGGATACTTTAGAAAGCTTGCTTCGCGTTCCTACAAATAATAATCCAGGCGCTGATTTGGATGGACTTATTGAATTAAAAGCCAAAGGAGCAAAAACTCTTGATACACTATTTACTCTCCGGCCTTGCTTTGAAGGAACAGAAGTTGCTGAATTTGAACCAAATGATCGAAGTAGAGTTTCTGCTTTTGCCCGTTTATATGGATATGATTCAGATAAGCATCCTAATTCCAGCAGTTTATATATTACTATAGGTTCTGCCGATTATCCGCAAAATAATCAAGGGTTCTTTTTAGAAGTTGATGAAGGAAATTCTAAAGTTTCTCTAATGAAAAAGAAGGCACTCACTGGTAAAATCATAGAAACGGCATATTGGAAATTTGAAGATTTGAAAAAACAGCTATATGAAAAACATCCTTCAACACTATGGTTTAAAGCAAGCACAAGAACAGAAAATGGAATTGTTCAATTTAAATATACAGATATTGAATTTTCAAGAGCTCCTCAATTTATGACATTTCTTTCCCTTATAAAAACAGGAATTATCACATATGATTGGAGAGGATATACTTCTAAATCTGGAAAATATACCGGAAAGAATCATGGAAATGCTTGGAGAATCAAGCCGGCTGCAAAATCTGAACTGTTTGGTGAATTAGAAAAAATTAATCTATGAGATTTTCGATATTTGCTAAATGACAAATTCTCATTAACAGGTCCCAGAAGGTGAAATCTTTTCTGGGACTATTCTATATAATTGTTTTTTCATTCAAAATATTTATTTTACCTCTTTTCCATCAATAAAAAGCACATATTTATCCGGACTACTAACAACATCATAATCTTTTCCATATTCAATCGGTCTAAATTCTATTTGCATAATGGATTCGCCATTTTCGATATCTTCTTTCCAAGAATATACGGTCATATCAAGGCTGGTTGCATATCCATAATCTGTAGAAAATTTTATTGAATGAAATGAATTCTCTTTATACATTTTTAAAAGCAGTCTTGCAAATGCTTCTTTATCAGAAATATTTTTTCTGTTAGCAACTACTGTAAGATTTTCATCTCTATTCATAGAAAAACTGCCAACTACATCTGGCTCACCTTCTTTATACTTTAATAAGCTTTTTCCAATTATCATTCCAACAATAATCGAAAATACGATAGCAACAAATACAAGTGTTATATTATTTTTCTTCATTTTATTAAGTTCCTCAGAATTATATATAAGTCTTTAGAACTACTATATCATATTTTCACGTTAAACCAAATAAAAAAGAAGAGCAATAAGCCCTTCCATCTTCTTATTCACGTATTTATTCCACCAATGCCCTCACCGCATTGATAATTCTCTGTTGCTTTTCTTTAGGTAGTTTCTCTATCATTTCAGATAATTCATTCGTAACGCCAGTAACCGAATGTGTCACAACATCAATCAATAGTGTATCTGCTGAAACATCTAATGCATTTGCAATCGCAATAAAGGTATCAAGTTTTGTTACTTTAAGTCCTCTCTCTATAACACTTACATGAGTTGGACTTAAGTTTACCAGTGCTGCCAATTCTTCTTGTGTAAGATTCTTAGCTTCCCTTGCAGCTTTTATTCTCTGACCAACCGCCTTTAAATCCATTGTGACACCTCCTTTAGAACGATAATTCGGTCTAAAATTAGTATAACGATTGATCTTTAAAACATACAGAATCTACAGATTGTTAACTTGTTCTTTAGAACTATTTTAAATTAAAAAGGCCCAAAAGGGCACTTTTCCTTTTGAGCCTATACACTTTATCAACTAACGTATTTTGCTTTCATTTTTCCTCATGGTCATGAGGCTTTTTTCTCTTAAATCGCATTCTATGAATCCTTCGATTGCTCTTTCTGTTCTTCAATAATTCGTTCTGTCGCTTTATGAATCCTATCCTTGGAATAGGGTGGTCTTAGATTCAATGACAACCGTCCTTTTCTGATCATATACGTTTCGCTGCCATCCTCAGAATCCCCTTTCAACCAGCAATCCTCCGGATACTTCTCAGCAAAGGACCGTAACCGTTTCTGCAGACTCTGATTGAAGGTATACACATCATAGAATCCATCATCTTCATTGGTCAGAATAATCGTTTCTTTTTCACACTTTAACCTTCGCATATTCTATCCCCGCTTTCTTTCCATTTCTTGATCCAGGTACTTTGGTATCGGCTTTCCGGACCGGCGAGCAATAGCAATCTGTTTTTGATGAAGTCGTTTGATCACAGATCTTCGTTTCTTAGGTTTATTATCCTGTTGATTTCGGGAAGTCTGTTTGTTGCTGTGGGCATCAGAGATCTTTTCTGGATTCTTCTTCTGATTATTTACCAGACCATCCACCATATCATAATTTGCTTCGGTACCGGATTCTCTGCTCCGTTCATAAGTGCCATTCTGGTAGAACTTCTGGTAATGTTCCAGACGGATTTTGCCATCCTGTTTTAACTGTTCGACCGGATTTAATGGTACCTGCTGTTGGATGTAATCATGAATCTTTTGTTTTGTCTTTTCATCGAATTTCTTACATTCTTCGACAACCATTTTTCCATAGGCATCCAGGATAACACTCTGGGCCTGATCCCGGTATATCTGATGCTCCATCAGATAAAACTGTTTCCCATCGATAATGATGGTGTCTGTCGCAATCCAGTTCCCTTTTTTCCCATCAATCTGATAATTCTCGGTTTCCATAGTAATCAGTGCTTCGGATGTATTGATACGAATGAATCCGGCCAAATACTGCGGATAGTTTTCATCTACATAGTAGCAGCTGATTTCTCCATTCTTGTTCAATACAAGCACGTCACTGACTTCGCATTGCTTTTTCATCCGTTTCCAGATGTCAGCGACTTTTTCATTTTCCTGCATTTCACGAATCGAGATTAATCGGTAATTTTCGACAATAATCGACACATTCTGCTGAATAGCTTCTTGATATGGCAGATGCCACAGGACTTTTCCTTCTGTCTGCTGATCTACTCGGTAGACTGCAAATTGATTAAGCTTCATAGGCATCGTCCTCCAAGTTATTCAGATAATAATTCAGATCCAGAGAATAGTAGTATTTGTCTTCGATCTGCTGTAATTTTCCAACTGTAGAATTGATGATCTCAATCATTTCATCATTCTCAGGATCACTTTCTTCCTGTTCCAAAACTTCCAAAGCTTCTTTCAGTGTTTGGATTGTTTCTTCCTTTGTGTGCTGCTGGAAGATAGCAGTAATAGTCAGTTCGTTTTCTTCCAGGTTTACATTTCTCATAGGCTCATTTCCCCCCTTTTCTTTTTCGGTATTGGTTTCATCTGTATATTCAGCTCCTTCTCGTTTTTTTCTTCGCTTATATTTTTTTCGTTATCCACTTTCTTATTGGATTCCAGAGAATTTTCCACATTTGGATGTCTTTCTTCCAAGTACTTTTCCACACGACTGATTGCATTTTGCACATAAGAATTTTCTCTAAATCCAGGAATCGAATTCAAAAATTCTTTCTGTATTTTTCCTTCAATCATCAGACTCTGCATTCCTTCATAATCACTTCCGTCTTTCAGATCAAAGCCAACACATTTCAGTCCATGCATACGTTCTGATGGGATTTTCTCATAAGCTTCCAAAGCTTCCGGTAATGTCAGGTCATAATGTACTTCACCCATTACAGGAAATTCTGCGCATTCTGCAGCATAGAAGCTGATACAGGTGAGATCATTTTCATAATCCACATTTTCTATTTCCGGGACAATATCGAGTATTTTTTCTCTTTGTGCTGCAAAGTCTGGAAGTTCTGCAAATCCAAATCGATCCACGTAATATGCCTGCATATCCCCACCACGGTTTGTAATGATGACATCACTGACCGACATATGAGGATCAGTACGGACGGTTCTGGAAAGACCTTAACCTGGGGAAATCCGAAACCCCGGACTTGTATTCTACTACGAGGAATGACCTGGATGGGGAGCCAGTATCTCACATCCAGCAGGAATATACCTTTGAGTCAGAACCGTTCCGAAGATCCCCGTATGAGTTCCAGTATATGCTGTTAAGCCGGATGCAGAGTGACTGTGAATATTTTCTCGGCTATGGGAACCGGAGTGTTACCATCTTATCCGGGAATGATCCGCAGCATCATATTGACCGCATGAAAGAATTATGGGAGGAGCTTCCTGCAGACGGAAAGCCGGAATGGCTGACCTGGGAGCAGCTTCTCACATACGAAAAAGCAATGTGTAACGAATAACCATAATGATTACGAAGGATCTTCCGGCCAGGGAGGTCCTTCTTTAGCAAAGGAGAACGATGCCTTATGAAAATTACGATCTATCAGATCATCCCGGAATTGGATCAGCACAGGCTGATGTTTATGCCGCTTTCCTATTTTCAAAAAGCCGGATATCCATCACCGCCTCAGACTCCACAATGACCGGCAACCCGTCCGGGCCTTTTTCATAGCCGAGGAAGCGCCGGTAAGGAAGGCTTACCTTTCCGTCTGCAAAACGCTTGCGCTGGCCCCATGTGACGTTCTCAGAAATGGAGCGGCTTTCTTCCTGCGCCAGCGAGGACATGATGGTAATAAGCAGCTCGCCTTTTCCGTCCAAGGTGCGGATGTTCTCTTTTTCAAAGAAAACTTCAATGCCCTTTTCTTTGAGCTTGCGCACTGTGGTTAAGGTATAGTCTATCGGTTCGTCGGAGTAATGCTTCTCCGAGTTGCCCTTCGCCCGTTTGAGATTTCTGCTGAAATTCCGGGCCACCGTCTTGGTGAAAGAGTCCACCATGGGGACGATCCGTTTTTCATAGTCAGAGGGAGACATCATGCCGCATCCCTCCTTCCTGCAGATTTGAGCTGGTTCTTTTTCGCCTCCTCACATAACCAGAACACATCTCAGGGGTGCAAACCGGAAAGTTTTTGAAAAATATCTTGAAAAAATTTTTTGAATGGGTGAATCTATCTATAATATCATTTAAGAGCCGACCATATTAAAACCTCCATAACATAGAAAAAGGTCAATCCACACAAGGCAGATTGACCTATCCGGCAAGTAGCTGGCTAATGTTATCTTGCCTTGTCCTCATTATTTACAGCTTCTTTGAGCTTTGAAAAGCTCTCATCGCTGATAATGTGTTCAATCCGGCAAGCATCGGCCTCCGCAGTTTTGGGGTCAACACCCGCTGCAATAAGCTGCTCGGTAAAAAAGCAATGGCGCTCGTAGATTTTTTCGGCAACCTCGCGGCCCACATCGGTCAGATGGAGAAAGTGATCTTCATCCATTGTAAGAAAGCCGCCGTCCCGCAAGGTAGCTACCGCATGGCAAACGCTGGGCTTTGTGACCTCCATGTGCCGGGCCACATCTACGGAGCGTACCATACCGCGTTTCTTTTGGAGAACAAGGATGGTTTCCAGATAGTCCTCCCCGGACGCATGAAGTTTCATCTTTCATCTCCTTTTTCTTTGTGGCCCAAAGAATAATTCTAACTGCTGTTTATTTTGTGAATTCCAGCCGCCATGCCAACTCACTTCTCCATTTTCAATGAAAATAAAGTAATCACAGCATCTTTCGATCAATTCCGGGTCATGCGTAATAATGAACAATGTTTTTCCTGCTTCTTGCAATTTTCCAAGTACCTTTGCAACTTCCTCCATGTGGCGAAAGTCTAATCCGCTGGTTGGTTCATCAAAAACCATGATTTCCCGACCGGATGCCACAGCACTGGCTACTGCCACTCGTTGTTGCTGACCACCAGACAAAGACATAGGATGCCGTTCAGTAAATGGCGTCAAATTTAGATCAGATAAGATTTTCTCTGCTGTTGGCCGATTTTCTTCTTCGTCTCCATCCATGCTCAAAAGAACTTCGTCCAACACATCTTCTGTAAAAAGCTGATGGCTTGGATTTTGCATCACCATATAACATTGATTGAGACGTTTTTTTCGTAAGTAAGTTTTTTCCTTTATCGTAATTGCTCCGGATGCCTTTTTTTCCAAACCACATAGGCAACGGGCGAAAGTTGTTTTTCCTGCGCCATTATTGCCTATAACCCCCACAATGCTGCCTTGTGGAATTACAAGATGTTCAACTTGTAACACTAAGCTCTCAGCATACGCAAATCGGAAATCAGATAAAATGATTTCGTCTTTGTTCTTTGCTGTAAAAGTGTGATGATTGTGGAATGTCACCGGGTAAAGAGAACGAAGTCCCATACGCGATATTTCATCCGGGGGAATTTTTCGGAAATCAGCTATTGAGAAGTCATTCTCAATCTGTCCGTCTTTCATGTATAGAACGCGGTCTGCCAAATCCATTAAATAACTTAGTCTGTGTTCAGCAATTAAAATAGTTTTGCCTTGATTTTTCCAAAGTATAATAACTTCTGCAAGTTCACGAATAGATTTTATATCCAGATTGGAAGATGGTTCATCTAATACAAAAATACCCGGCTCCATCATGGCTGCCGACGCACAAGCTATTTTTTGCTTTTCTCCCCCTGAAAGCGCAAAGATACTTCTGTCCATCAGCGGTTCAATATGCAACTCCGCCACTGTTCTTTTCATCCGGGCGATAATCTCATTTTCCGCTATCCCCAAGTTTTCACATCCAAAAGCCAATTCAGAATTTGTATCAACGGCAAAAAACTGACTCCGTGGATTTTGAAATACCGAGCCTGTCAGAGAAGCAATTTCGTACAAAGGTTTTTCTACAATACTTTTCCCATCAATAAAAACGCTCCCTTCAAGCCGTCCCTCATAATAGTTTGGTATAAGTCCGTTTAACAACCTGGTCAATGTGGTTTTTCCACAGCCTGACTCACCGCAGAGCAAGACAACCTGGCCGTCCGGAATCGTAAAATTGATGTTATGAAGCTGTCCGGCATGATCGCCGTTTTCATAGGCAAAAGAAACATTTTGAAATTCAATCATGCCAACACCCCCAGCAGTCCAAATTTCCGTAAGATGGTCAGAATGAAAAGCACAGCACAAAATGCAATGAGAACTATATCTAATGCCTTAAACCCGATCTTGCAAATATTAGTACGATGTACTGGTGCTCCAAGTCCGCGAGTTAAAGCCGCCGCAGACAATTCCTCACCAATTTTAATAGAGCAAATCATCATCGGGACAAACCGATATTCCAGCATTTTTACAGTTTTCTTCCCGCCAAAACGAATCCCCCGCATCCGCATAGCGTCACCAATCGCATGGTATTCCTCGCCCACCGTGGGGAAAAAGCGGAACATAACAGACAGAGGAATAATCAGCTTTTCCGTCAAATGAATACGCTGCATGGCGGCTACAAGTTCACTGACTGTTGTTGTACGAACTGTGTAATATCCCATTGCCAGTCCCGGCAAGACACGGGAAATAAAGCCACACAAAAAGAGCAAAATGAAATTTACAGCCCCGGTAGTCATAGGCACAACAAACTGTTCCCCAAAATAGCAGATCGTATAAATGATTACGCAAACGAGAGCCGCTTTCTTTTTTCTAAAACAGAAAAGCAGCAGAATGGGGATGGCGGTCAGCATTGGCTTTGTAACCAACGCAAGACCGCCGCCCTCGCCGCCGAGAACCAAAAAGCAAATAGTAATCAACACGATTAGTTTTGTGCGCGGATCGAGAGTAGCTCCCTTTGATTTTTTTGAGGCGCTCAGCAATTCCCAGGACATTATGCTATTCCTGCTTTCTTGAAATGCTTTTTCAACAGGCTCTTTCCAATCAAACCACCCACAAGTCCGCTGATAAAGCAAACTATTAACAGCACAGCCGCCATCCAATTTGGCAGGTATGTTTGAATCGTATCGGCCCATGCCTGACCATAGCTTTCAACTGCGTGCTGGAAATAAGCCTCTCTGGTTACAAATACCGCCATATAGTTGCCGATATACCAAAGGCTGAATACACCATTTGTTACGATACTCATTTTTGCGCTGGAATATTTTCCGGCTTTCCATACAAGGTCAGCCAAAAGTCCGGCAACCACTCCTGTAATGAGACTCCAATATCCCATTCCAGTTAAAAGCATAACAAGGCCCATCAAAATGCCCATAATGGTAATCATGCCAAATTTTTTTGTTTTCGTCAGAAAGAGCATAAAGGGGATGCCTCCGACAATCGGACAGATAATCGTCATTAGCGGATACATAATTGGAATCAGGCTTAAAAAAGCCAGCGCACAGGTAATGACAAGATAAATGGCTGAATAAATGCCAATTGTAACAAGGTCTTTTGCTCCAATCCGAGCCGTTTTCGTATTCATAGTAATCAATCCTCCTGATTTTTTGTGTTTATTGTCCATGTTTGACTATGCTGCTGTAATTCTACAAGATGGCGATATAATCCATCTTCCTCTATGAGTTTGGAAGGCGCACCTTGCTGAACAACTTTTCCTTGCTTCAGAACAACAACTTTATCTGCACCAGCAACAGTACGCATACGATGTGCAATAACAAGAACAGTCTTTCCCTTCGTTAGCCTGGTGATTGCGTTTTGCACAGAGGTTTCATTCTCTACATCAAGCGATGCAGTTGCCTCGTCAAGCAGAATAACAGGAGCATCCTTTAACAATGCCCTTGCAATGGAAATACGTTGACGTTCACCGCCGGACAGGGTAGAACCGTTTTCTCCAATCATCGTCTGATACCCTTGTGGGAAACGAGATATAAACTCGTCACAGCAGGCGGCCTTTGCAACCGCAATGACTTCTTCATCCGTGGCGTTTCTTCGGCCAATACGGATATTCTCCATGATTGTATCGCTGAACAAAACTACATCCTGAAAAACAATCGAGTAATTGGAAAGCAGCGTTTCCGGTTCAACTGTCCTGATATTGATGCCGCCAAGTCGGATTTCTCCACCCGTTGCATCCCAAAAGCGGGCTGCCAACTTTACGGCGGTACTTTTACCACTTCCAGATGGGCCGACTAAGGCTGTTACTTCTCCCTGCTTTGCTGTAAAGCTCACGTTTTTCAGAACAGTTTCTCCGTCCTGATAGGAAAAGGAAACATGGTCAAAGGTAATGTCATATCCTTTATTCGCACAGCTATCTGTTCCAGACAGCTCCGGCTGACTTTCCATTTCTTTCATACGCTTGATCTGCAGATTGGCGTTGAAGATTTCAGACAACTGCATCATAACGCCGCTTAGTGGTTCATATACCCTTGATGCTGCCAGCAAAAATAGTAAATAGGTAAAAAAATCTATACCGCCACCGATTAGCAAAGTAGTTCCCACTAAAATAACCAAAGGAAGGCCGAGTCTCAAAAGCATTTGAGCAGAGGTCAGCAACGTGCCGGAAGTAAGCTCTACTTTGACCGATGCATTGACCACATCCTGTAATTTTGCTTCAAGTCCTGCTAAATACTTTTCTGTTTGATTACAAGTTTTAAGGTCTGCAATATTGTCCAGAAACTCCTGAATACCATCGGCAGCAGCAAGCCTCGCCTCCATCCTTCTGGTACCCATTTTATCTTGTATCTTTTTGCTGCCGACAATCAGCAGTAAGGCCACGGGCGCAACACAGAACACCGCCAGCGCCATGCGCCAGTCCATAGCAAACAAACCAATCATAATGAGAATAATACTGATAACAGAACCAATCATCTTTGGTATGGCACCAGAAAAAGTCCGTTCCAACTCGTTACAGTCACTCATCATGGAAGTAGTCATCTCTGCAAGGTCATGTTTCCCAAAATAAGACAGCGGGAGTTTACGGAGTTTTTCTGCCAAAGTAATACGGCGTATCGCACTTTCTTCATAAGCTGCAATATAAGTACACCGATATTCAATAAAATTCACAATGAAAATAACAACAACACTGGCTACCGCAAGAACGGTATAGAGCAAAATGTTAGGATCATCAGCCTTTTCACCCAAAAGAGGACTACATATTTCTTGCAAAAGCATAAGGCACAGTGCCATTGGCACAAACAGACTGAGACTTGAAAATGCGGAGGCAACACCGCCCTTTTTTAAGTCTGCCGCTCCTTTATCGCTAAGAGCAAACAATCGTTTAAGCATGAGCTGCAACCTCCTTTCCCAAATTCCATGTAACGGATTTTTGATATTCCCGCCACATCTTTGCATACACACCATCCAACTTCAGCAATTCTTCGTGCGTTCCCATTTCAACGATTTTCCCATCATCCATAACAAGAATACAATCCGCATTTTGAACCGTAGTCAGTCGATGGGCAATCATCAGAACCGTTTTGCCGTTCATTAAATGCTCAAACGCCTTTTGTATCTGGTACTCATTTTCGGCATCAGCAAAGGAAGTTGCCTCGTCTAAAATGATGATTGGTGCATTTTTCAAAATACCCCTTGCCAAAGCAAGCCGCTGCACCTCGCCTCCAGAAAGATAGACGCCTTCTGTTCCGATAGTTGTATGAATACCTTGCGGAAATTTCTGAATTATATCATCGCATTGTGCCTGATGAAGTGCTGACAGTACTTCATCCTCTGTTGCGGTGGGACGGGCCATACGGACATTCTCTAAAATACTGGTCTTAAACAGTCGTGTTGTTTGGAGTACAAATGCAATCTGTTCCGAAAGACGTTCCTCAGAAATATTCCGAACATCTACACCGCCTATTTTAATACTGCCTTCGTCCACATCATAAAACCGTGGAATAAGACTCGCTGCTGTTGTTTTTCCAGAACCGGATGTTCCCACAAGCGCATAGGTCTTTCCGGCCGGAAGTTCAAACGACAAATCATTTAACGCAGGTGTATGTGCTCCCGGATAAGTAAACATGACATGGGCGAAAGTAACGTCATTCCCATCAGGCACCATCGGCTGTTTTGCTTTGTCCAGCGGCTTTTCACCTAAAAGGGAATCAATCCTCTTGACGGCTTCTTCTGCCGCGATTTTATAAGAGGACACATACATGATCTTGTTAATCATTCCTGCGCAGGCTGGCGTGAACAGAATATAAAACAGCCAGTCGATCACAAACCCCCGGTAATCTGCGGCCCCGGAAAGGAACAGCAGACCAAACGGAATTAAAAGTAAGAATGACGCATTGATTAACGCGTAAAAAATACTCATAGGCCATTCACAGACGAGAGCAAAGGCAGTGATGTTTTCTTTGTAGTTCAGAATGGAACGGTAAAAACTTTTGAAAGAATAAATAGTCTGCTGAAATACTTTTACAACAGGAATACCCCGTACATACTCGACAGCTTCGCGGTTCATTGTTTCTCCTGCATCCTGCACTTGTTTGATGTATTTTGGAGCGGTAGTTCCCATGACAGCGCCCTGCACGACAAAACCCAAAGCCAGAGGAATTAAACTAAGCAGGCCCAGCCGCCAATCAAAAATAAACAAAAACGCCAAAATAACAAAAGGAGTAATAAATGCTCCCACTAAATCTGGTAACTGATGAGCGATAAACGCTTCTGTGGAGTCAGAGTTTTCATCAATCACTTTGCGGATCTTGCCGCTGCCCTGACCGCCAAAAAATCCAAGAGGCAATGTCGTCAGGTGCTGTAAAACGGTCATTTTCATGTTTTTTGCAATGCTAAAAGCCGCTAAATGGGAACAAAGCAGCGCAATGTAGTAGAGTAAAAAACCACCCGCAGCAAATGCCACAGCAAGCCACGCATATTGCATCAGAGCAGAAATAGAAACTTGACTGAGATCAGGAAGAACGGTAAATATTTCTCTTGCTACAAACCAAAGCCAAATGAACGGGCAAAGCGAAAGAACCGTACTGATTGCAGATAACACGCAGGAAAGAAAAACTAAGTATTTCTTGGTTCCTGCAAATTGCATCAGGCGTGATATTCCACTTGCCTGCTTTTTTTGTGCCATAGATGGACACCCCTTTCCAAATGCGATTTGCATTTTTTCTTTGTTTGTGTTATTCTATTGGTTAGACATCACTAACCTATCTCTACATTAGCGTCATTTTATACTTTGGTCAATATGGTTGACGGCCTTTGTGCTGACAGCCGAAAGGTTCGTGCCAGAAGCCGAAAAAAGGGGGGGCATTACTTTTGGAAAATATCATAGAGCAGATATTTGAACCTCAATTCAGACAAATATCTTTACGCCCTGTTTCTGGTAACAATCAGATCAAAGGCAGTGGCATCACTTATCGTCCTGCGCCGGATGTGGGGGAGGGATATTATTGGGTGCAACCAATTCGTGATTTGTGTGCGGTTACAATCGCTGATTTGACTTTCAAGAAAGAAGTAGAATTAAATTACGAACACCCTTCTTTCCTCGCAGTAGGCAATTATGCGCCTCCATTAGTACCACATTTTCAAGGGAACACTATGGCCTCTTATTCTGCCCGGTGTGTACGGACAGAAAATCATCTGGTCGGTTATATCAACAACGCCTCAAGGTTTCGTGCTGGAATATCCGAGGGCGGTACAATGCGCTGTGTATCTGTAACGATGCTACCGGGATATTTTCGCTCCTTTCTCCCGAAATGTTTTTCAGTAGACCATCAGGAGCTTGTCCACTCTGTTGAAGGATTGGCTGGTATGATAACGATGCCAGAGCTTGAATATCTGTTCGCTCAAATCTGTCGCGTCAACCCATCAGCTAAATACGGTGGACTTTATTTTGAGAGCAAGGTACTGGAATTACTTTCGTTGATACAGATACAGCAAGAACAGCAAAAGGTATTTCCTGATACATCAGCATTAGATGAAGATACGATTGCCATGATACATCGTTTAGCAGCCTTTTTGCAGAATCATTGCGATCAGCACCTTACGCTTGAAACATTAGGGAAGATTTTTTACACCAACAAAAACAAACTCTCTTATCTTTTTCGTTTGGTTTATGGCGAAAGCATCCCTGACTATATTCAGAAAATGCGTTTGGAAAAGGCGCAAAAACAGCTGGAACATCCAGGGATCAGTATTTATGAAATTGCCCATTCCATAGGTTTCAAAAATCAAGGCAGTTTTTCAGATTGGTTTAGAAAGGAAACGGGCTTTTCTCCATCCGAATATCGCAACAAAACTAACGGGTGGGATTGACAAAACCATTAACCGCAGCATCAAATATGTCTGCCCCTGCTGCGGCACCATTATCCGGGCAACGCGGGAGGTCAATGTAATCTGCGGAGATTGCGGAGAGGCTTTCGAGCGGGAATAAGAAAAAAGCGGGAGCCGCGAGGTTCCCGCTAAATTGTTCTCTTTGAAAGAAAGGGGCTATCCGGGGGCGAACACTTTTTAGCGTTTCCTCGTTTCTGGTACAAGAGAGCTGGACAAGGGTGTGCAAAAATGAGCCGATATGGGACTATGTGATCGCCGCAATAGGAAGCGGGCTGATGGCGGCTTGTTCCACCGAGTCCCCGAAAACAGAAAAAGCCCGGAAAGTCCACAATATCAGGCTTTCCGGGCATAGATACAAAAACAGCCCTCCGATTTGGAAGGCTGTTTCTGTATTAAAGATTGTTCCTTAATATGGTGGAAGAATGGTGCCAGAGCCAAAATGTAACCTATGAATATCTTTAAAAGAATTATGAGGTGATATGACATGAAAGGAAAAATTAAGTGCAGTGAATGTGAATTTTGCAGGTCACTCCGGCCTCGCAATAACAGCCGTGCAGAATTTTCCTGTATGCATCCGAATCAGGGGTACATAAGAGACTATTTTCGTGAGCACAAGATGTTAAAGGCTCCAGGTTTCTTAAACTTCGGAAAGCCCTGGTCCGATGAGGTTCCGATAAAGACCTCGCCGGCATGGTGTCCGAAAAAGCGCAAAGCCAAATAAATCTGGACTCTGCGTTGTTTTTCTGCTGTATGTACAGCACATAATTTGATAGAATAGAGTTACTGGAAACCGGGAGGAACATACAAATGGATCTAAAACGCAGCATATACGGCCTGCTTCTTGAGTGGAAAGAGGATCCCGTTCATTCCACTCTTGCAGTCATCGGGGCAAGGCAGGTAGGAAAAACATACATCATCAATAAATTTGCAGATGAAAACTTCCGCCATAAAATTTACATCAATCTCTTTGAGCAGAGCGGACAGCAGTTTATGCAGTGCTATAAACAGGCAACTGCCTGGGAACCGGGTACAAAACGTCCGGAACATCCTCTGCATGATGTGTTCCGTCTGTTTGATGTGGAATTTGAGGACACCGAGGATACCGTCATCATCATTGATGAAATCCAGGAGTCATCGGAGGTTTACAACCGGATCCGGGAATTTACCCGCCAGTTCCAGGCACGCTTTATCGTGACCGGAAGCTATCTGGGGAAAATCTATGATCCGGAATTTCGTTATTCCAGCGGGGACGTCACAAAACTTCCCATCTACACCCTGTCTTTTGAAGAGTTTCTGCAGGCATATAATGGAGAGCTTTACACCGAATATCTGACGCTTTCTCCTGTTATGCCACAGGAGGATCAGATCCATCAGCAGCTTACCGAAGCATATGATATTTATACCCATATCGGAGGCTACCCGAAAGTGGTGGAGACTTACCTGGAGACAGGTGATTTTCAGAAAGCGCAGGGCGTACTGGTTAAGATCATTGATACCTTTACCAATGAATCTATCCGGTATTTCAGCGATATCCTGGACACACGGGTATTTACGCAGATCTTCTTTTCCATCTGCCGGATCCTGAACCGGGAAAGCCGGGGACTGAAGGAAGACAGCATCAGTGAAGAGCTGCAGAAGCTGGTAACAAGAGATTACTCCAGTAATATTTCAAAGGCCACCTGCAACCGGGCGATAAGCTGGCTCTATTTCTCCGGCATCATCGGTTTCTGTGCAAAGATTACAGAAATGGACATCTTAGAATTCAAACCGGCCAGCCGCTGTTTCTTTATGGATCCGGGGCTTGCCAATTATTATCTTGCTCTAACCGGTACAGACAGCCGGACACTTGCCGGAACACTGAATGAAAACTATGTTTACATCAATCTGAAGCGCAGGCAGGATTTCCCGCCGGAAATTGCTTTTGAAACACCGGCCTTCGCCACTTACAAAGGCGGGGAGATTGATTTTGTCGCACAGTCCGTTCATTCTCATATCCGGTATCTGGTAGAGGTAAAATCCGGTAAAGGCACCGCTACCACCGCACAGAAAGCGCTGGATCAGGGAAAAGCAGACCGCCTGCTCTACCTGAAAGGCGATACAAAAGGCGGACGTGCTGGAAAGATTGATACCGTCCCGCTTTATATGCTGGAGCGATACTCTTTTGATGAATCAAGTGTATAGAAACGACTCGGAGCCGCCCTCACGGACGGCTCCTTTTTAAGTTTCCGGATCAAATTTGTATCCCACTCCCCAGACGGTTCGGATGTATTTCCTATCTGTGTATGCCCGGAGTTTCTTCCGGATGCTGTAAATCATACACTCAACCTTGGCATCCACGCTCACTGGGATATCATCCCAGACTGCTTCATAAATCTGTTCCTTCGTGAATACCCAGCTTGGATGTTTTGCCAGAAGTAGTAACATATCAAACTCATAATGTGATAGAAAAACTTCATTCTCCGCTGTAAATATCCTCCGTTGATCTGGATAAATGGTAATTCCATGAAATGATATATTTCCGTTGTTTTCCTCATTTATATCTTCTACAGAATATCTTTTCAATACAGTCATAATTTCATCCAAAATAGTTTTTTCAGAGTTGTTAAATTCTGCGAGTAAAATATATCCGATATTCTCATCTCCCATCAAGTAACTATTTTATCGAGTTCATATAAATTGCAGTTCTTATTCTATGCACAACTTGCCGTTTTTTATTTCATAAATTTTATCTGCCTCTTCTGCAAGTATTTTACTATGAGTCACCACAATTACGCTTTTTCCCAATTCGTGTGCAGTTCTCTTTAGCAATTCAATAATTTCCCTTGCCGTATCCTCATCCAAATTTCCAGTAGGTTCATCCGCTAAGAGTACCTTAGCCTCACTTGCCAAAGCACGTGCAATCGCCACGCGTTGTTGCTGACCGCCTGAAAGCTGCAGCACATTCCGTTTCCGGTCTTCCCTTGGAATACTGACTTCCTGTAATAGTTTCTCAGAGTTTTTCTTTCCACCGAGCTTTACATTTTCTTCCGTGGTTAAATAATCAATCAGATTGTAGTTCTGAAAAACAAGCGAGATATCGTGCCTCCGATGATAATTCAGCCCTTTTTTACGGATGTCCTCTCCGTTATATAGAATAGTCCCTGATACCGGATTATCCAATCCCGCCAAAAGAGAAAGAAATGTGGTTTTTCCCGAACCACTGGAACCAACAATCGCATAGAATGTGGCTTCTTCAAAAGTGGCAGATACATTTTTCAGTATAATTTTATCCCGCTTCGATTTATAGGAGTATAAAACATTTTTCGCCTCTAAAATCATTTCCATTCCTCCTAATTCATTTCACTCAATATGTTTTTGGGGTTTTTACGGAAAATCAGGATGCTTGCAGCCGATGTCGAGAGAATGATGAGCGCGCCGATCCCCAGGCTGTCAATCATAAGCATATCTTTCGTTACATCAGCCTGAACGCCCGTGATTGCAAGCTCCGGTTCTTTGTATTCCGTTGCAACCTGTCCTTCAACAGCTTCCTGCTCCAACTGTGCCTGTTCTTCCTGCTGTCCTATGAGATATGTTGCTGCTGCCTGAGAAGTCGCAGGAGCCGCTGCAAAGGAAATCCCCAGTGCGATAACTCCAATCATAAGTGCTTCGATAACAATTTGAAGCAGGATTTTCGGCTTTGAAATTCCCAAGGACAACAATATCCCAATTTCTTTTTTGCGGTTGCGAATCCAAAACAGGAAAATCAAAAACAGAATAATAAAACTGCCCCCTGCAACGATCCACAGCATGGTTTCGCTGATATTTTCCAGATCATTAAAGTTCCCGGCCATCGTGGTGAGATTTCCGTTGTTGTCGATAAGGTCATATAATTCCCAGTCGAGGCTTAATGCTCTGATCCGTTCCTTTACATTTTCGTAATCATCCACATTGGCCACTTTGAAATAGGCACGCTCAAAGAGAGGGGTATCCTGTTCCGCCTTTTCCGGGAAATGTAAATCCGTGAAAATGACATTTTCGGAGCGATAAGTATCGCCGGACATATACGGCGTCATTTTCTCTTTCACTTGGTAAATCCCGATAATCGTTGCTTCTGAAATAGGTTCGTCATTTTCGATTGGGTGAAAGCCTATGGTGTCCCCAATTTTCAATCCATTCTTTTCAACGAGTTCTTCGGAAATCACACAAACATCGGCATCTTCTGGCGTTACCATCCGGCCTTCTACGATACTGACATTCCCACTGAGTACATTGGCGTCCAGTGTCATGTCCCTGTTCCCCAGCAGCGCAACACCGCCAAAGTCATAGGTCTGGTCTGCTTCAGGATCTTCAATTCTCTCAAAATTGCTGCCCTTGACGCGGGTAGGAGCAGTGGTGATATTATAATCTGAAATACCTTCCACACCGGCGATCTTTTCAATGTCCTCTGTCTTGATACAGTGAAAAACATTGTCCGTCCATGTTCTCCACATGGGCTGGCCCTCGATCATCTCTTTCTTTTGGTGATAGCCCTCCAAGCTGCCGTCCTTATCGCCTATTTTTTTAGAAAGTTCTTCCACCCGCTTGCTTTCATTTTCTGCGTTCTTCGTTAGCAAGAAGCCTGCGCCGATTGCCTGCCGGGTACTGTCCTTCGTAGCGATATTCGCTGACCGGCTGGCCATTCCCGACAGAAATAGCAGGCTGATGATACAGATTACCAGTAAGAGCAGAATACTTCTCACAGGTTTCCGAATAACAGAGCGCCACGCTCTCTGCAATACATTCACGGCTCTATCCCTCCATTCTTGAAAGTATTTCACGCGGGCTGGTTTTCAGGATGGGGAAAACAGCCAAAAACACCGCGATTAGTACAACCGCTCCGCCTATGGCAAGCAATACTGCCATATCCTGAGCTTGAAGCGATATTTGCAAGCTGATTTGGTCACTGCTGGATGAAACCAGCATTTTCTGTAACCAGCCAGCCGCATAAATTCCCAGACCACAGGACGCTATGCCTGAAATCAGAAACAGCGTTACCGATTCCAGTATGGCTTGAAGGAAAATTTTAATTTTCCTTTCGCCCATACTGATGAATACCGCCATTTCTTTCTGCCTCGTCCTTGTCCACATACACAGCAGCAATGAAATAACCACCGTTCCCGTAACAAAGGTAAGGATCAACATAAGTTCAACAACCTTCGTGATTTGCTCTAAAGGAGCTTTCATCTGCCGATAGAGTGCGTCTGAACCTTTAATGCTTGTTTTCTCACCCAAGAGAGTTTGCAAATCCTCAGACAGTGTTTCCAAGTATTCCGGTGCGTCTGTGTAAACAGCCACCTTATAAAAATCATCCTCACCGAACAATTCCGTATAAGCCGTATTATCAATGAACACCTGATTTTCAATGCGGTGTACCGCCAGGGTATCTTCATCCTGTTTGCGCTCATTACCTGCTCGGTATAATCCTGTAATCGTCAAGGATATGGATTTGCCCCCATTGATCTCCGCACCAATTTGGTCCCCAACCGCAAGCCCATTCTTTTCAGCAAAATCAGCATGAACAATCGCACTGTTTTTTGAACCTGCTGTCAGGAAATCCCCCTCCGTCAGTTTGTACGGACGGTCTACAAACGGACTGTCATATTCCAACTCATCAAAAGAGGACAGCTTCACCATCCAGTTCTCATCTTCTTCAGAACCGCTGGCCGTAAGCGGAACCGCATTGCTTAAAAATGCGTAGTCCTCACCTAAACGGTTCATAGAAACAACATAGGGAAGGCTAGCTATTTGTTCCAAATCCTGTGCTGTGATTTGCGCGCCTGACTCTGCAATCTCACAGACCACCTTGGATTTTGTTTTTTCCTGCATAGCGGTCTTTGTTTCCTCTGTGGCGCGCAGGATCAGGCTGGTGCTTAAAATCATCGTATTTATAAATAGGAAGATCAGCAGAAGCAGAAACGATTTTCCCCGTTTTCGCCACAGGTACAAAAAAGCCCTTCGATAAAATGCCATTACGTTACCTCGTCACTTCTTAATAGCTGCCAGGCATTTTGTCCTTGTTGTAAATATCCGCAATAAGTACCTTGTCTGCCTGCACTTCACCGGAAGAAAGTTTCTCTCCAAAGACAATGACCTCTGTGAGCTTTTGCACATTCCCGGCACTGGCTTCTTGATATTCAGGAGCTTTTTCCTGTGAAGCGTCAATCCTGACAACCTGGAACTCGCAATCTTCGCCATAAGTTACCTTTGTTGTATTGTTTTCTCCCTCGGAACCGGGGGCGGGCATGATAGCGATCTCTCCGCCATCCTCAGCGGTTTCTTCCTGAATGGCTAATACAGAGAACTCACCATCCGCATAGTTCATCACCGTTCCGCTAAAAACCGAACCTTCATATACCTCATCGTTCAGTTTGGCGCTGCCTTGCTGCTGGGAAGAAGTTTGAGGGGAAGTATCACTTCCCTTGCTGCCGCAGCCTGCCAGCAGCGATACAGCGCACACACCTGTCAAAAGCAATGCAATCCACTTTGAATGTTTCATTTGAAATTCCGCCTTTCATCTGTTATAAAAGATTTTTGTCGTATAGCAATCTTGCAGCACTTTGCAGCTTGGAATATACAGTATTAATGGGAACCGCTTTTGCTGTTTGATTGC